>BNJU01000440.1_pt1 | contig 192198 bp, 214 predicted proteins | sample 8539281 | NCBI WGS metagenome assembly BNJU01 (sample SAMD00202456, study PRJDB9452) | human saliva metagenome | isolation source: human saliva | place: Japan | reverse complement strand
CGAATTCGGATTTCCTTTCTATGATATACGGCAGAATTAGTACAAATATGAATTATGTACCGAGCTATATTATACTAAAAAAATCGATAAAATGTAAACCTCCGAACCTAATTCAAAGGCAAGAAAAAAAGATTTTTCTATACTTCACTGTATTTTTCATTGCAAGAAATTATACTGCTATCAATCTATATTTTATACAATTAGATTTTGCTATATTTTCGAAATATATTTATAACATTTTGGAGATACTGATTATGAATAAAACAACCATAAAAAAGAAACATAAAACACATAAAAATAACATACAATACAGAAAATTACGTCGTTGGGTCCTACCTGCCGTATTAGGTGCCGCCTTATCTACATTGGCTATCATTCCAACCTTTGCAGCAGAAACACAAGCAAATACTAACGTAGCTGTTGTAACCACTACAGCACAAGCTCCAACTATACCATCTGCTCAAGGTAGCACACCACCAAATGGTGCGCCACATGGCAAACCACCTGCAGGTCAACCGCCAGTAGGTTCTCCTAATGGAGCACCTCCAAGTGGAAGTCAAAACGAGGCACCTCCAACAGATATGCAAAACGGAGTCCCTACTGGCATGGCACCACAAGCCGAAGTAGATCCTAGTACTTTCACAGGTACGTCTATAATAACAGAAAACAAATCTATCGCTCATGAGTTAATTACTAATACAACATCTGACCAGAATACTTTAATAAGCAAAAATAAAGCAGTCGTAAATATCGAAAACAGCGTTTTCGATAAAACTGGTAATACTACAAGCGATGACAACAGTAACTTCCGAGGTCAAAATGCAGTAATTCTTGGTATTGATGGCAGCCAAATCAACATTAAGGGTAGCAATATTACATCTAACTCCAATGGTTCCAATGCAGTCTTTGCTACCGGGGAAGGCTCTGTTATCAACGTAGAAAACACTAATATTCACACAAAAAGCGATTCCTCTCGTGGTCTAGATGCTACGTACAAAGGCACAGTAAATGGTAAAAATCTAACAATTACTACTGAAGGTGCTCATTCTGCTACCCTTGCTACAGACCGTGGCGAAGGTACGATTACTGCAGAAGCCGCTAAACTGACAACCTCTGGCGCAGGTAGCCCTGTTATCTATTCAACTGGTAATATTACAGCTAACAATGTGAATGGACTAGCTAATAACAGTGAAATTGGCGTTGTAGAAGGCAAACTCTATTACCCTTACAAACTCAAACGTAACTGGCTACAAAGATAATGGCTTCATGCTATACCAAAGTTTCTCAGGAGATGCTGAAAGCGGTATTGCACGCCTTAAAGCAGAAAATAACACGTTCACAACTCACGCTACAGGTGCGTTCATCTATGTAAACAACACTACGGCTGAAGTAGATTTGTCTAACAATGCTATTTCCATGCCTAATACCACTACCCTCGTGAAAGCAGCGGCCGACTCTCGTTGGGGTAATGCTGGCGAAAACGGCGGTCACCTCACACTTCGTGCATCTAACCAAGCACTAAGTGGTAACATCGTGGCTGACTCCATCAGTACTGTTGCACTAGATATGACAAACGGTTCTAGCCTCGTGGGAGCTATCAATACCGACAACACAGCTAAAGAAATCTCAGTAAAACTCAGCAAAGACTCTAGCTGGACACTTACAGGAGACAGCTATGTAAAAACCTTAACTAATGAAGACACAACTGATGAGAACATCCACTTGAATGGATACAAACTCGTTGTAGCTGATAAATAATGATAAATTAATTAAGCAAACAGAAATTTATTTAATTCATCTAAATAAATAAAAAGAAAGCATGAGTTAATCAAAATCTCATACTTTCTTTTTTTATTAATAGTGACTCTAAACAGCTGGTTCAAGATTCTCTAAAAATAGTAATCATTTTATTAGCTTGCTCTTCCTCAGTAGGTAGAGTGATGACTTTACGCATAGTAACAATCTCATCAACTATAGGCTCCATAAACTCATAAGCAAATGCAGCTCTATCGGACTCAGCATACATATCCTTAAGCAGGCTACTATCAATTATATCGTGTAAGGAATCTGCTAACTCTTTACATTCCTCTTCATTTAATAAATAATCATACGCTAAATCTTTAAATACATTTTCAATTATTACAATCATTTCTTTAGCATCATCTTCTATGATAATGTCTGTTATACTAGAACTAACTTTATTAGCCGCACTACCACCTACAAAAGACCCAAGCAAACCACCAACTAAGCCACCTATGGCAGTTCCAACTCCAGGCACCACAGAGCCTATAGCTGCACCTGCTGCTGCACCACCACTCCATCCGGCAACACCACCGGCTACAGATGCACTAGTATTCACAAGATTTTTAACCAATTGAGCCCCAGAGATACGACCACGGAAAATATTTACAACATCTACGCTAGAAAGAACAACGACTGAAGCAACACCAGTAACAATATTATTACCTAACATCTTTTGTGCACTTTTCATTGCTGCAGCTCCATAAATATTACTTCCACTTCTAAATGCATTCACTAAATGTGCCGATGCTTTTGGCCCAATAAAATCAATAATGCTCTGTGACATTCCATAAGCTAAGGAATATCCTCCCGCCTTTACAATTTGGCCAGCTAATACCGCAGTAACAAAACTTTTTGCACCCACATCTAAGCCACTAAGTAAGGCTTGTTCTAAAGCTTCATCAACATCTTTTCCATCCCAAACAGATACCGCAAAAGTTATCGCAGATGTTATACAAAGTGTTTTTGCTGCTATAATACTACCATTAACCGCATCATATTTTAATGAATCTACTGTACCGGCTTTCGCTATATTTTTAGCCTGTTCATATGTATAATGCCCCTTTCGAACTATATTTGCCGCCTCTTTGGGATCTGTTACACCCGGTACTTGTCCATTTTTAATTCGATCTTGCATAGCTTGTACAGCACTATCATACTGATCAGAAGGAACCTCAATTTGCATCGGTTTCCCTTCTGCATCAAAGTATCTAAAGGTTTTATTTTCAAAGCACTCGGCTATACTCTTTGATGCACTACTACAATACTTAGTTTGTATATATTGATTATCAACTAATCTATCTGCACCATTTTTATATTATCATCACCTACAATTTTTTTGCATCTTTACCAGAAATTATATCGTACTGATGATTAGCTCTCTCAGCAGCAAAACCATGTCCACGAGATGCATTAAACTTTACTTCCCCATATAGTGTAGATGCATTGCTTACATTCGCAAAAATCACGCCTGGTATTTTATCATTTTCAATATTATTAGAAGTATGTTTTTTTGATAAATTTTCTTTTTATATGTTATTTTTTTAGCCATTTTTTTATTTTTTTCTCACTCCACATAACAAATAACTGACAATTGCTACTATCCATTTTTTTCTGTATGCTGCAATAAGAATTGTACAAGGAATGATAACTCTATATGCTGGTCCAGCTATATCATAAACTGACCATAATGCAGTTAAAATAATTCCTACCGGACCAACTAAAACCGACAAGCCGCTAGTAATACCCGCATTTACAGCTAAACTCAATCCCCGTCCTAAAATTGCTTTAGCAATAGCATTCACAATAATTAATGTGATTTTATATGATGCAAATCCACCGGCTCTAAATACTTGAATTAACATAGATGATGTTATACCACCAATTGAATTAAAAATCAATATTATCAATATCATCCTTCAAATCCGATAATAGTGCAATTCGTTCAGATTGAGATAATTTTTTTCCCACATATCCTTTATTATAGATTCTAATAGTAATTCTTCCATAACCTCTACCGAATCAGAAGAATGGAAATCAACCTTACATTGTTTCAATACTTTTTCTAGGATTTATCTATAAGTATTTGGACCAGAAAAAAATACTAGTAATGGTATTACTACCAAAAATCTCGATATTCTTTTTCAATTCTATGCCAATATTTAGAATAGTTTTTTTCCATATTCCTTATAATCTTCTGATGCAGATAATGTCTCTGTAATTCCACCCTTTTCAATTAGCGTATCAACAAATACTTGTAATTGTTCCTCAGGCATTTGGGGCCATAAATTCAAGATTTCGATCTATAAGAGCTCCTTTTTACTTTAACAATCGGTTCTCTCTTAACAATTCATGAATAATTCATGAATTCATCATAAGTAAATTATAATTTACATTAACATCTTAGTCAATGTCCACCTATTTAAATAAGTCAATTCTTACACATGCTCAAGAATCAGATTCATTCTTATAAACTCTGTATCGTACATAAAAAATCCCCTATGTATGCCAATTAACAACTCAGTAAAAGAGCTGTAAAAAGCCATATATAGGGGGAACCCTTTAATATGAAATTATAGAATAAATTTCCTCGCTGTGGGTTTTCTACTTTTATTCAGCTAACCCTTGTTCTCTACCGATAATATCAGCAATTTCTTGGCACAAGGATTGTAATTCTTCTAAGTTAGGACCTTCTGCCATAACACGGATGAGAGGTTCTGTACCAGAGGCACGTACCAACACTCGACCTTCTGCACCAAGCTCACCTTCAGCTGTTACGATAGCAGCTTTGATGATATCGTTTTCTTCCCAACCAGTCTTTGTAGCAACACGAACGTTTATAAGAACTTGTGGGTATTTTGTCATAATGCCAGCCAATTCAGAAAGTGGTTGGTCTTTTTCTTTTACAAGAGCTGCCACTTGAACAGCTGTCAACATGCCGTCACCAGTAGTATTGTGATCAAGGAAAATTACGTGACCAGATTGTTCACCACCAACGGAAAGATCATGTTCACGCATGTATTCCAGTACATAACGGTCACCAACAGCAGTAGCAAAAGTTTTCATACCTAAATCCTTAGCTGCTTTATGGAAACCAATATTGCTCATAACGGTACCAACTACAGTGTCATCTTTAAGTTTGCCCTCTTCTTTCAATTTAAGAGCACATAACAACATGATTTGATCACCATCGAGGACTTGACCTTTTTCGTCTACTAACAAGCAACGGTCTGCATCACCATCATTGGCAATGCCTAAATCAGCATGGTGTTGTTGAACAGCTACTTGCAAGCCTTCGATATGGGTAGAACCGCAATGATGATTGATGTTCAAACCATCTGGATTGACATTGATATTGATAACCTTTGCACCAAGACCAGACAAAATTTCAGGACCTACGCTAGAAGCGGCACCATTCGCGCCATCATAGACAATCGTTAAACCTTCAAGGGATGTATCGATTGTATGACGAACAAAGTGAGCATAGTGATGTGCAAGATTTGCATTATACTCTACACGACCAATGCCAGCACCTGTAGGACGAGGTAATTCGTTATCTGCACTTTGACGTACATATACTTCTAATTGATCTTCTACTTCATCTGGTAATTTAAAACCACTACCATCAAAGAATTTAATACCATTATCTGGGAATGGGTTATGAGATGCAGAAATAACAGCGCCCGCATCAAAACCTTGTTGCTTTACTAGATATGCTACTGCAGGTGTCGGTACAACGCCAGCCATTACTACATTGCCCCCTACAGAACAAATACCAGAAGCCAAGGCACATTCTAACATGGATCCAGAAATACGTGTATCTCTACCAATTAGAAATGTAGGATGTTCTTTTTCTTTACCAAAATGTGTTGCTGCTGCACGTCCTAAATGGTATGCCAATTCAGGTGTTAAGAATTCATTAACTACGCCACGTACACCATCAGTACCAAATAATCGAGCCATATTTTCCTCCGTCTATAAACGAATGTGTTTACTCTTTCTATATTGTGTGTATTATATCACACGAATCTGTATTATTTATAAAATCACAGTGAACCTTTCACAAGAGCATGTTATGCACTGATTTGTGAAAGTACTAGTTACTAGGTTTTGCATATATGCTCATACATGCAATCGCCGTTTCCGCACCATCTAAGGCAGCACTCATGATACCACCTGCATAACCAGCACCTTCCCCCATTGGGTAAAAGCCACCAATAGTATTAGATACGCGATTATCATCACGCTCCATACGAAGAGGTGAAGATGTACGCGTTTCAACACCAGTCATACATATTTCAGGAGCATCAAAACCATGAATGCGTCGCCCCCAATACGGTAGTGCACGCTCTAATACCGATGATACATAATCAGGTAAGCATTGATGCAAATCACATTCTACAATATGAGGTTCATAACTATACCTACCAGCATCAATAGAAGGTGCGTGCTCTTGCCCTAAAAAGGAGCCTACTGTTTGCGCCGGTGCGTTAAAATTAGAGCCACCTAACTCATACGCTTTCCGTTCCCATTCACGTTGAAATTCTACACCATCTAATGGATGTGAACCGAATCATCAGGACCTACATTAACAACGATAGCACTATTAGCAACACCGCTATCACGAGCATACAAGCTCATGCCATTAGTTACAACGCCACCCGATTCAGATGCAGATGCTACTACCTGTCCACCTGGACACATGCAGAAGCTATATGCAGTACGACCAGATTCCTTATCATGATATACCAAGGAATATTCTGCGGCGCCCAAACCTAAACTCTTTGGATCTACACCATACTGGGAATAGTCGATGACATCTTGAGGATGTTCAATACGAACACCAATGGCAAATGGTTTTGCCACCATATCAACGCCTCGTTTATATAGCATTTCATAGGTATCTCGTGCACTATGACCTACGCCAGACAAAATCAGGGTCGTATCAATGCGCTCGGCTTGATTTACTTCAACGCCTACAACCTGACCGTTTTCAATAAATACATCTGTCACCTTAGCACCAAAGCGAACTTCACCGCCCCATTCGATAATGCGTTCACGCATGGCTTTCACCATATTACGCAATTTATCTGTTCCCACATGAGGTTTATGTTTGTATAAGATTTCTTCTGGTGCACCGAACTCCACAAAATACTTGGAGATTTCATATAATCGTGGATGCGTTACACGAGTGGTCAGCTTACCATCGGAAAAAGTACCCGCTCCCCCTTCACCAAATTGAACATTTGATTCAGGTTTAAAAGAACCTGTTTTCCAGAATGTTTCTACATCCTTTGCACGCGTATCTACATCTTGACCGCGTTCTAACACGATAGGACGATAACCTTCTCGTGCCAGGTAAAAGGCTGCCATCATGCCTGCCGGGCCAAAGCCCATAACAACAGGTCTATACACTAAAGGCCTTTCACCGATTATAACAGGCTCGGGATCCTCCGGAGTAAACAAGGTTACATCCTTTTGTTTGCCTAATTTTTTAAGGATTTGTTCTTCATTATTTGCCTCTACAAAGAGGGTATATACAAATACGATATTCGGTTTCTTACGCGCATCTACAGCACGTCTCACCACATGAATTTTCTGTATATGCCCTTTCATTTGAGGGTATTTCTTCTCTACAATTTCTTCAATCGTAGCCTTCACAGTAACGGCTACACGAAGATTTATTATTCTAATCATATCTATGCTTTTCTTTGTATATCTACAGTTACACGCACCGTAGTCACCTTACTGGTAATTCCATCTGGGATTATGAGATTATAGGTAGCCTCAACAGGCGCTGTGGCACCACTAATATCAATAACCTCTGTCTTAAGCTCAGAAATCATATCGACCATTTCTTCACGACCTGTAATGGTTACTTGTACAGGTTTAATCGTAATACCTTTAACCTCATAACCCTCTGCTACTTGACCAACAGTAATCGCCGAAACTGGTACGGCTTTATCTTTTCTAAGTAAATTTAATTCGTACTGTGCTTGACCTTGTACAGGATTAATATTCACATTGAGTACGTTTCCTGCATTGTCCCAAGCTTCTAAATCAGCAACGGAACTAAAGTTTTTGGTTTGTCCCGAAACATTGACCTTCATTACTACACGAGTTGCCGCCATCACTTGTTGCTTACGACCAGATACAGTAACCTCCTTCGGAATTACTGTAACAGACTTTAATGCTACATTATCTGAAATTTGTCCTAATGGTATGATTTCTACAGGTAATTTCTTTTCTGCATATTCATCGACCGTAAGAGTTATAGTATCCGGTTTAACCTCCATTAAACTCATCCCAGATGGTGAATTAAAATGAATGGTTACATTATTTTGCCCTGGCGACACACCAGATGCATCAATATAAGCTTTAAGATTTTCAGACTTCAAATTAATAATCGTATCGCGCGGTCCACTCAGAACAACACGTACACTTTGAGGTGCATCCTCTACAATATAATTCGCTGCTAAATTTTGTACCTGCACAGGTACCACATAAGAAACCTCCATCACAGGATTTTGATCACGCATAATAAAAAACCACATGACGATGGCCACTAATAATGAAAGTATTTTCGCAGGCCAGTTGCGTTTTAAATGAATCATCATTTCTTGCCACCCCATTTCCACATGCTCGTAATATTTTGACGAGGTCGTTCCATAAATGTGCGAAGAGCCTCTTTAATTTGGTCTTCTGGCAAGTGACGATAAATGTGACCACCATACGTGTAAGAAATAACACCGGTTTCTTCGCTGACAACAACAACTACTGCATCAGTTTGTTCAGATAAGCCAATCGCTGCACGGTGACGAGTACCTAGTTCAGTACTCAATGTACGGTCTTCCGTAAGTGGCAATAAACAGCCAGCAGCTTGAATCCGACCATTACGAATAATCATAGCTCCATCGTGGAGTGGTGTACTTGGAACGAATATATTTTTAATTAATTCACGACTCAATACAGCATCAACGATAATCCCTGTATCGATAAAATCATTCAAGCCCACCTCACGTTCAAATACGATGAGGGCACCTGTATGTTCACGGGACATAACACGAGCGGCAGCCATTACTTCATCAATAGCCATATCCATCTCTTCTTCGTTAACATTTTGAGCTTTACTAAAAATTCTACCTCGACCAAGTTGTTCCAATGCACGGCGCAATTCCGGTTGGAATACGACCGGCAAAGCAAAAAGAATAACCGTCATCCCTTGTTGTAAAATCCAATTGATAACATATAAATTGAGTACATGGCTAAGCACATTCAAAATAGCCAAAAACAATAAACCTTTTAACAAAGCTACAGCACGTGTATCTTTTAAAAGTTTATACATATAGTAAATACCGATAGCAACCGTTAAAATGTCGATAACATCTAGGATTCTAAAGGTATGTATGAGAGCTTCAAACTGCATATTCGTTACTCCTTACACAAAATAATAAGGTACAACTAATACTTTTAGCTGTACCTTATATTTTAACGTATTTTATGGTCACTGTAAATTTAAAACGACAGATATACCTCTATCATAGGATTCACCATTTAGTGCTTACTATACATAGTTTATCCATTTTACACATTTTGTGTTCTAATCCACACATCCATACAACCACCACAGACCATACCTTCTTTTACGGCCACGTCATCATCTAACTTTACTTCTATACGTCGATAATTTTCTCTTTTTTCTATGGAGTCGATAGCACTCAAACGAATCTCATTTTCTGCGCGACCACCACCAATAGTGCCAAATATGGATCCATCGGGAAATACCACCATCGAAGTCCCCGCTTTTCGTGGCGTAGATCCTGCAGTATGAAGAATTGTGGCCACCGCTAATGTTTCATTTGTTCGTTGACTTAAATACTCTACAAACTCACGATTCATGTTCTACCACTCTCTTTCTACGCAAAAATTGTCCTTTTTTACCTCGCGTAACAGCCAAATATTCACTAACAATAGACAATGCAATTTCTTCTGGTGTTTGAGCACCTAAATCTAATCCAATAGGCGCATAAATCATATCGATTTCCTCTTGCGTCCATCCATGAGCTTTCAAATTCTCCAGTGCATAATGAACGCGTTTTTGACTGCCCATAACCCCCATATAGGTTGGCAATTGTTCTCGTAATTGTTTTAGACAGGCATTGTCAAACTCATGTGCTCTTGTAACTACGATAAATCCATTATATTCATCAAGAGATAAAAACTCTCCAAAATTATCTAAAGGTAAACATTTGCGCGTCACTCGATCATCAAAGAATTCGGGCACTACATATTCCGGTCTATCATCTACAACGGTAACTCGACAACCGATGAACAATAACAAATCAGTGATTGCACGGCTTACATGTCCAGCCCCTAAAACGAGTACAGACGGATCCTTTTCGACGGGCTCTACAAAACACTCTGTAGTGCCAAATACACATAATGCATTGGGTTTTATGGCATTTGGTGTAAAACCTTCTATAGCATCACCATATAATACGTGGCCCGCTTCGTTATAAATTGCTCTATCCCCTTGACGCGGTCCCGATACAATGGTTACCAAGAATGTTGGTTCCGTTACTTGTAATCGGTTTTTCATAATATCATAAATGCATTCCATCTTGATTCCTTTCATAGTCCCAAGCGGTAACAGCCTCTAAAACACCACCACCTACTGCTAGGGATTTGTCAGAAATACTATAACAATGAGACTCCTCGCAGCGTGCGTCTATATCTGCCAATTTAAAATGATCTGATACGATAAGACCACTATGCAAAATGCCCCGTAACACGCCTGTAATCTTGGCTCTTATCGGTGTATCATCAACGAAGCCAATCACTTCGTTAGCCTGCACCTCATCCCCAATATGACGCTTGGCAGTAAACAAACCTGACTTTGGTGAATGTACAACGCGCTCATGAGTATATCCACCTACATTACCAGGAACGCCGGTATTAGACTCTGCCTCACCATCGTAAATACAGCGACCTAAATTATGTCCTCGCATAGTTTCGATTACTACATTCACATCACGTCCTGCACTAAATCCAGGACCTACACCAATAACAAAAGGCGCATCTAACCTTGTTGTTCCTAAATTTTTTTTGGATAGAATGGCATCTACTACGATATCTGGATGCAATCGGTCAAGTAAGTCCTCATAAGAGGAGGTCACAACAGGAATAACACCTTCGGCTAATGTATCTTGAACTTCACTGATGGACACATGACGTGCTACCAGCCTTTCAAGAACCATTTCACCTATATGAACAGCATTACCATAACTAACCTCTCTACGAATCATAGTTGGTATGGCAATTTCATTAACAACTACAGGATAGCCTGCACGTCTTAATCTATAAATAGCGCCGGATGCGATATCCCCACCTCCGCGCACTAATATTAATGGTTTCATACACCCTCACTTTCACGATTTAACAAATCGTTATAATCCTCTGGCGTATCTACATCATCCCCCCAATCAGAGGCTATATATACATGTTTTATAAAATCTTGTCCCTCGCCACAAATAATGGTTCGACCACCCTGGTCTCCCTCTATAGTCTGTAATGCATCAAACCAATGATTCCCAAACATAACAGGGTTCCCAGCATGTTGTGTAAATCCATATTTTGGCACTACAATTATTCGATTATCTGCATCATGTCTCTGCTGAAAGTACTGTATAAGCGTTTCAATAACCTTAGGGCATAATAAAGGTTGGTCCGATACAGAACAAATGATACCATCAAAATAATTTCTACCGTATGTACTTAATAGATACTGTATCCCTAAAGCGATAGATGCACCCTGACCTAACTCAGGGTTCTCATTATGAACAACACTAAAGCCATAATTCTTTACAATTTCGTCTATATTTCTATTATCATTTGTAACTGCTACAAATGGATAATTCACTAAACTACTACCGTTCGCAGATTGTATCCAGCCTATTTGTAAAGCATGACAAACCGCATCAAGAACAGTTTCCTCTCCACGGCAGTAATTGTTTATTAGTCCCCATTCTACGCGATTGCCCAGCCGCTAATAGAACAATCCCAATGCGGGGAAACTCTCGTAAAAGGGCGCCCCCTACGGGAGCGCTTTCACAGGCCTTATATTCCATTTTGCTACCTATCGGCATTGAATAATGCGGCGAATTTCACAACTAGCCTTATATCCATCGGCCAATACGATAGCTGTAATATCACTATCTAATACATGACTAATAAAATCATCAATAATTCTATGTTGTACCGTATCATAGCCTGTACAGAACAATACCTTTTTGCCCTTGCTATATTGGAACAGGCCTTGCTTATGAAGCACGATTTGAGCGAGCATGCTCGGTGTTACAATAGCGCCTTCTTCACGATTAACGATAGACTGAACGAGTTCCAAGTTGTGTACATGATCCTCGTCTAAAGAGGCCCCCAACATTTGAAGATTTACAACACCTATTGTAGTCTTTGTTTGGCTAGGGATAACAGGTTCTGTATGTTTTGGAGCCTTAAGCCATTTTTCTTTAGCACCATCTGCCTCTACAACAATTTGCCAATTGGGATGCAAGGTGCTAAGATTATCGATGCTTTCACAATCTACAGAATCCACCTTGGTTCTTGTAATTCCACTAAACCAGGCGCCACAATAGCCTTGTTGAATACGTTTAGTGCAATATTCATCTACCTCATTAATATCCTTTGTATAAATAGGTTCGTACTGAGCCACTTGTGATTCGTACAATTGTGTCGTAGTGGTCACCACGATAGGTCGCCCTTGCAACCTGCCATACTCTACTAGCTTAGATAAAACTGTTGTTTTGCCGCCTGCACCAACCAATGCGACAATGCCGGGTTGAATAAGACGATTCCAATACTGCGTTTGTGATGTCATAGCGTGAGGCCCCCTTTAGGAATGTAAAATAGTTATACTTTATATTTCGCGTCCATCCCCATAAATACCTTCTCTGGTGTCATAGGTAATGTACGAATATCCGCACCAACTGCATTTTTTACAGCATGTTGTATTGCGGGACAAGCTGTATTAATAACAATTTCACCGATGGATTTAACACCATATGCGCCACTTTCCTCATATGATTCGACAAAGGCTGTATGTAATTCACCAATATCTTGACGTGTAGGAATCTTATAGGTCATGAAATTATTAGTTTCTAAGCGACCATTACTAGAGTATCTAACATCTTCATACAAAGCCATACCAATAGCTTGTACTGCGCCACCTTCAACCTGTACACGCGCTAATTTAGGATTCACAACGGTACCACAGTCTACACAGTTATACATATGTAACGGTATAATTTGTCCCGTTTGTTTATCTACCTTAACTTCAGCGATAGACGCCATGAATGGTGGTGGAGATGTATGACTACCCCATGTTGCGAACCCCGTTAATTGTTCGCATGTAGTTCCTACTAATAGCTTAGGTGCTAGTTCTTGAATGGACATTTTCTTTGTACCATCCTTAGTCACACCTACTAAGCCGTCAAATCAATATCTTCTGGTTTAACCTCCATAAATTGCGCTAATTTATGGATTATCTTTTCTCTCAGTTCTTCAGCCGCCATTTTCGCCGCAGTACCCGTTACATAGGTCGTGCTCGATGCGTATGAACCCGGATCAAATGGTACGATATCCGTATCAGATTCGACAACCGTCATAGATTCCATAGGGCAACCAAGGGCTTCACAAGCCATTTGTGTAAGAATTGTATTAGCCCCCATCCCCATATCGGAAGAGCCCGTATACAATGTGTAGTTACCATCATCGCCAAGACGAATTTCTACGGATGCTACATCGATATTCGCAACACCGGACCCTTGTAAAGCAAGAGCCATCCCCAAACCACCGCGATAGCGCTCATCAATATCCCAGCTATGAGGACGTTCATCCCAACGAGCCATTTCCTTAACCTTATTTACGGTTTCTTGGAATAGTCCAGAATCCATGATTTCATCAGGATCATACACTAAGCTACGTTCACCAGCAGCAATTAGATTCTTTTGACGAAGTTCCGCTGGGTCGATTCCCATTTCGTCCGCCAAACGGTTTACTGCACACTCTAACGGCCACAAAGCCTCCGTAGCACCATAGCCACGAAAGGCACCGCCCGGCGTATGATTCATGTAAACCCCTTCCGTGCCGTAATGCACCGCTTTTGCCTTGTTATACAATGGCACGGATTTATGTTCCCCCGCTGTGGTTGTCGTAAAGCAGTGGGTTGCATGAGCACCTGCATCGGTAATGGAGTCCATGTCAATAACTTGGATAATACCATCCTTGGTAGCCCCTACGCGGATATACCATTCACGGGCATGACGTGTAGTAGAGCAAGTTTGCGCTTCTGTTCTATCGTATAGTAAATAACATGGCTTTTGTAATTTCCATGTTACAAATGCTGTCATCAATTCGGTACAAGCCGTTTGTTTCGATCCAAAACCACCGCCAATGCGAGGTTTAATAACGCGGATTTTAGATGCAGGAATTCCTAGTGCTCGTGCAATATGACGGCGCACATGGAACACGATTTGCGTAGAGCTAACGATGACAATACGTCCTAAATGATCAATATAGCCAAAGCTTTGGAATGGTTCCATTGCAGATTGACGCGTAGCTTGGTCGAAATATGTGCCTTCTACGACATAATCGCATTTAGCAAGTTCCCCTTCAATATCACCAACACGCTTATGGTACGATACACAAATATTACGTTTATAGTCTTGTCCTACTGGAATGTGATTGAGAATATCATCTTCTGGATGAACTACTGTTTCATGGTCCATAGCCGTGCGTAAATCAAGCACCGGTTTTTGCACCTCGTATTCAACCTTAATGAGAGGCATCGCCTTCAATGCAGTAGCTTCATCTTTCGCCACGACGAGGGCCACTTCATCACCTACATAGCGAACTACAGAATCGAGAATCAACGCATCATAGGCAGATGGCTCTGGATAGGTTTGCCCTGCCAAGGTAAAGCGCGTATTCGGTACATCTTCATATGTAAAAATGGCTTCTACGCCAGGGATTAATTTAGCTTTTGACGTATCGATGGATTTGATGCGCGCCTGTGCATGAGGGCTACGCAACACCTTGATAATAAGGGCATCTTTAGGTACAAAATCGCCCGTATAAGAAGGTTTACCGCTTAGAATCCCCTTGGCATCGACTTTGTCATAAGACTTACCAACGTGTTTCATCATAAACCTCCTTGAAGAAATTTGCGAACGCCTCGAAGTTGTGACTCATAACCAGTACAACGGCAGAGATTACCAATTAAATATTCTCTGATTTCATCATCACTGGCATTGGGATTTCTCCGTTTCAATGCAATAGCACTCATCATCATGCCTGTAGTACAAAAACCACATTGATCAGCCCCTTCAGAGGCAAGGCAATCGGCTAATAAAGTTGCATCTTCCTCAAGACCTTCTAGGGTTGTAATTGTATGCCCTGGTGCACGGAATGTAGGATATGCACAGGATAAGGTGATTTCATCATCCACCCACACAGTACATAAACCACAGTTCGTTGTATCGCAACCACAACGGACACTGTAATAACCTAAATTACGAAGTGTGGTCATCAACATTTCGTCAGTTGGCACATTAACAGTGACATTTTTATTATTGATTTTCAAGAGAACTTCCATTATTGTGCCACCTCCTTAACCAAGCGACGAACCATAGATTTAGCCATCTCCACGCGATATTCCTTCGATGCATGTGAATTTTTTTGGAACACCAATTCCTCTGATGCGATTTGGGCCGCTTCATCCAATGCTGCTAATCCTTTTTCTGAAAGCAAAGCACTTGCTTTTACCGCCAGTTGTGGTGCCCCAGGACGAGTCCCAATATAGATTTTATACCCCGTGTCATCATGACGAATAGAACCAGTTAAATACGGGAAATCTCCGCGAGAAATACGCAATGCTTCAATAGCAACCGGTACCTCATGATTTGGTATACGGATTTCTACTAAAATATCCTTTTCTCGATAATTCATATACTCTTGCATAGACATACGACCACCCTTATAAGTTACGATATCTGCATGAACCGCAAGCAAAGCAGGGATTATATCTGAAAAACCAAACTTACTAGCTACAGATCCCCCCATAGTCGCCATATTTCTAAACTGTACGCCTAGAATTTCCTTGATGCCTCGCACAACCGCACCACCGCAAAATGTTTGTAATGGTTCAAAGCGTTCCACATCGCCCTGAGTAGCCATAGCACCGATGACAAATTCATTATCTTCTTCACGAACATATCTTAAATTTAATCCTGCCATGTCGATTACAGCGGGCCAAGTGCGACGACCTAAGCGCAACCAGCAACCACCCGCAAGCATAGGCGCTGTTTTATTTTTTATGGCTAATTCATAGGCCTCTTCCACCGTCTTCGGTTGTAATACTTTCAAAGGCTAACATATTCTATCCTCACAATGGTATACTAAAAACAATAATTATCTTAATACATCAACTATATATGATCCTATTTCAAGACCTATTAATTCATATACTTTTATACTTTAATTGTAACAACTATTACATCGTAAATCTATGACAAACAATATAAAATTACAAGAAGTTTGCAAACAATTACATATACCCGTAGTGGGTACCACCGCTTGGCCACTCCCGAACGAGGCACGGCAAATTCTGTGTGAATCCAATCCATGCCCATTTACGGCTGCAGACTTAGATGAGCGACTAATGGGAACGCCTGATTTTATGCCGCGCAGTGCTATCGTATGTTTATTTCCATACCATGTACCTTACAGCGGTGCAACAAATCTTGCACGCTATACGTGGGCTACCGATTATCATCTCGTGGTAACAGACTATTTACAACGCCTCGTGGACGAACTGTCCTCTACAAATCCTAGTGAATTATTTTCCATTCATTGCGATACAAGCCCATTAGCCGACCGATACATGGCATATCTAGCTGGACTGGGGTTTTATGGGAAAAATAAGTGTTTTATCAATCCAACTTGGGGTTCTTATATCGTCATCGGCACTGTACTCACCACATTAGAATTCGAACCCAATACGCCTATGGCCGATATGTGTATAGGCTGTAATCGGTGTATTACATCCTGCTTAGGTCAATGTCTAAACGGCAATGAATTTAATTACGCTACCTGTAAAAGCTATTTAACACAAAAAAAAGGTGACCTCACCGATGATGAGCAATCGATTGTCGGGAAATCACCTTTAGTATTTGGTTGTGATGTGTGCCAAGAGGTATGTCCTCATAATAAAGATCTACCTACAACACCAATTGTTGAGTTCCAATCCATTGAGCCTTATGTAAACATCGAGGAATTGGAATCGATAAGTAATAAAGAGTTCAAAGCCCAATATGGTTATCGTGCCTTTTCGTGGAGAGGAAAAAAGATATTAATACGAAACAATAAATATATTGACTCAAAAACTTTACAGCAAAAATAACCGCTCCACTTATATTATATTTTGTAATAGTTCAATTGATCTAATGATTGACTGAGCGCTGGCACATATTCTTCGATGAACATATCTACCTCTGGCATATTGAGGGATTCTAATTTAGCTAAAATCGTATCGTGGGCCTCCTTGAATTCATCATTGCCCGCATGTAATTCATTGACACATTTCATATACGCAGATAATGTATCAGCTGCTTTCACAATGGGCCATTCAGGCAACGTTTCAGCATCCACAATATACGGCTTGTATACGGCTTGCAATCGTTTTGGTAAGGTACTTAGCATTTTTTCTTGTGCTAAGGTTTCCACCTCACCATATAAAGAACGCAGCTTTGGATCAAAATATTTAATAGGCGTTGGCATATCTCCCGTAAAAATTTCACTGACTTCGTGATACATAGCGATAACAGCCACCTTATTAACATCAAGATTCCCACCAAAATATTCATTTTTTAGAGCCGCCAAATTATGAGCTACCATGGCTACTTCAAGGCTGTGCTCCTGAATATTTTCTGTTTCTGTATTGCGCATCAAACTCCAACGATTGATAAATCGCATCCGTTTTAAAAAAGCAAAAAATGAACTCATACATATCCCCCTTACACTGAAGGTCCCACCACCAGGTAGGACCTTTTATATTATTTGTATAGTCAAATTATAGTTATATTAAATAACACCGCGTAGCTTAAATCCATAATCTAAGAATTGCACCGCCTCTTCCCAACGATTATCATCATTGAGCATAACGATAATCATGGTATGCCCTTTACGCGTTGCCGATGCAATTAAACACTCCCCTGCCGCATTGGTAAAACCTGTTTTCAAACCATTAGCACCAGGGTATTTGTTTCGAATAAAGTGATTTGTTGTGCGAATTGTTTCAGGCTTTCGATTTTGATAAGGCACCTTATAGTAATCATTGGCTACCTTATCGCGGAACATTTGGTACTTCATACCATAGGCAGCAATCAATGCCAAATCACGTGCCGTTGAATGATGCCCCATTTGTGTTAATCCATGAGGATTTAAAAACACACTATTTTTAGCACCCGCCTTTGCGGCTACGCGATTCATATCTTTAGAAAAATTAGCTACAGAACCACTTACATTTTCAGCAATTACCACAGCCGCATCATTACCACTGGCCACCATCATACCTTCTAGAACACCTTCTAAGGTAATTTGGTCCCCCACTTGTACACCTAAATTAGACTCCTCCATGCTCGTCGCATATGGACTAATCGTAGCCAATTCATCTAATTGCGTTCCCTTCAATTCTAGAGCGGTTAGCAATGTTACCATCTTAGTTGTACTGGCAGGATGCATCCATTTATCGGGATTCTTGGCGAATAAAATCTCCTTATTATCTGCATCAATGAGTACCACTGCTTCACCAATGGTAGATGGTGGCGTAGGTGCAGCACCATGAGCAACAGTACCTAAGAGCATGGCACCTATGAAAGCTAACGCCAATATAAAACGTTGCCATACTACGTGCCTATGCATTATTAAATCTCTCATATCAATCTCTTTCTACATATTATTAACTTGTAAATTCATGATTTATCAGATTTCTTAATTCGCGGTAGTTACTTTTTTCTTAGTTTCTTTAATTTCATCTGTAGAAGTATCTGCGTTGTGTATATATACAACACGTTGTGGATATGGAATATCTATACCATGCTTATCAAAAGCATCTTTTACATCGGACATAATACTATATCGAACATCAAGAAACTGACTAGTTTTAACTTCTGCAAACGCAGAAATACGCACAGAGTTATCACCAAATTCAGAAATACCAATCTCCATATATTTAGCATTTAGAATACGTTTATCCTTGGCAAAAACGTCCTTTAAAATTCTAATCGCTTCATGATGATTATTGTTATAGCCAATATCAAAAACAAATGGAATCATCCGTTCAGTCATATAGGAATAATTCGTTACTGATTGAGATGTAAGAATCGAATTTGGTATGTACACCCGTTTCTGATCCTTTGTAGTGATAATAGTATTCATAAACTGTATGGATGTAACGCTACCTATAATGTCCCCAACCTCAATATAGTGTCCAGCACGAAATGGTTTGAATATTAAAATCAATAATCCTGATGCTAAGTTCGCTAGATTATTTTGTAATGCTAAGCCAATACCTAAACCAAAAGCACCGAAAGCTGCTACAAAGGATGTTGTAGGAACACCAACTTGATTAAGACAGATTAATAATAAACCTACAAGCAATACATAATTAATAATTTGAGATACAAAGCCCATTGCGGCAGTATCATAGTTGGCCCGTGTCATAACACGAACAGCAACGTTTTTAATCCACCGAATAATATAGCGGCCTACAAAAAATATAATAAGAGCAAGCAAAATATTGCCGGCTTGGCTAAAAAACCATTCCCGTAATTTTAATAGTACATTCGCATCTTTAAATAATAGCTCTGAAGCAGATGCTAAAAACTCGTACATATAAGCCTCCATCTTTCTTAAAGTAATTTACTCAATTCTATGGTAAACATATGATATAATTTCACATATAAATATTACATATTATAAACATCACATATGAAGATAATAAATTGTTACCTTTTATTATAACTTTATATGCTATATCTAACAATGAAAAACTAGGGAGTCCTATATGCCTAACAATCCATATACAGCGCCAGATGAACTGGTAACTGGCGGTCATATTATAAAAGAAACATCTTCTGTGACAGTACTCTTTGACGATATTCACTATTCCTTGAGCAGTGGTCAGCTCAATGGAGGCTTTCACCATACCTTAGGGGTTCGCAACCAACAATTAACCTATCATATTGAAACGGAAAAAGATTTGCCTGGTGGTTCTGTGGCAAATTATTTAGCTCAAGAATTTGAACATATCGATGTGCCCAGTTCATTTCAGCACAGCTCTGTTAACATCTGCTACCATTTCCCTTCACGCCTACACCATAGTACAAGAAAGCGATACGATTGTTGAAACCATCATTACTGGTGGATATAATAAAACGGCTCATCGTGCAGGTACTGGTTATTGCTACGAGGAAAGAAATGGAGAATTCCATACACCTGGTACGATTAACATCCTCGTGTTTACTAATAAGGCCTTAACAGATAGTGCTATGGTAAAGGCCATCATGACGATTACTGAAGCTAAAACGGCAGCGCTACAAAATTGGCAAGTGGAAAGTACAGATGAAGTTCAAAAATACAATATAAACGTAGACCATAGTTTAGCTAAAGAAGTGCATACTTCTGCTACCGGTACAGCTACAGATGGCATTGTATTAACCATTGATACAAATGGCGACCTATTAACAGACGCTGGATCCTATTCCCTATTTGGCGACACATTAGCCAAGGCCGTATACATCGGCGTACAACGTGCGTTAACACTAGCTATAGAATTTGATGATTAATTACCTATGTTGATTAATTGCCTAAAATAACGAAAGAACCTTTGCGTGAAAACTTACAACAAAGGTTCTTTTTTATTCAGCCTACATAGTTACATTATTATGTAGAAATGCTCTATTATCTTAATATACTCAGAAATGTTCTATTAGGCTTAATACTCTTGGAAAATTCTCTCCAAATCTTTACATGTACGTTCTTTTTGTAATGCTAGCATCAATAAGATACGTGCTTTTTGTGGTGATAAACTATCACTCACAAAATAACCTGCGTCCTTATCTTGTGGAACTTTAGAAACAATACCGCTTCCCGTACGTGATGCTCTCACAACCGGTATTGGCAAATTAGATGTTACCTTACGAATAGTTTGTGGAATTGTACCATGACCTAGACCAGTTAAAACTAAGCCTGCCGGGTTTGTGGCTACAATAGCAAGCCCCACAATTTCTTCTATGCCCGCATAACAGGTCAAGATTTCTACGCGCGGCAAATCGTCATCTGCTGGCAATCCAAACTCTGATGCCATAGTATGCTTGCGCAATGGGCTTGTGTAATAATGGGCCACACCATCTTGTACGATACCAAGATGTCCAGAATTAGGGACTGCCGAAGGTCGCCACATTAGTAGTATTCATCTTTGTCACGTCCCGAGCACCATCGATATAGCCATTGAGAACGACTAGTACCCCCTTATTATAAGAGGCTGGTGTACGGGCTACTTGGATTGCTTGCAACAAATTAATAGGACCATCTGCGCTCACCGCACCGGCGGGACGCATGGAGCCAGTAATAACAATTGGCTTATCTGTATGTACCGTAAGATGTAAGAAATATGCAGTTTCCTCCATGCTATCTGTACCATGTGTAATTACAACGCCTTCAATATCATCATTATCTACACATTTTTGTACTAATTTAGATAATCTCACCCATTGAAATAGGGAAATATCAGAGCTTTCAATATTAGCGAACTGATTACATACAAACGGGCCATATTCTCTAACACCAGGCACAGAGGAGATGATGTCTTCCAAGGGTAATACGCCTGCTGTGTAGCCTGTCAAATCTGTATCTGAAGCACCTTGTCCCGCAATAGTGCCACCAGTACCGATAATTGCAATTTTTTTAGTCATCATATCCTCCACATAATAATTATAATTTAGATGGTGTAAAAGAAGGCATCAATTCTAATTTATGGCGATTAATACGTTGCAAGTAATCAATGCGTTCCTTCGTTTTTACATCATCAATTTCGCCCGTCCGAATGTACCGATCGAGAACGGCATAAGTAAATCCTAATTTGTCCTCATCCGATTGACCACTGAGACCATCACTGGGAATCTTTTCCACTAAATGACGTGGAATATCTAGTAGACGTCCAATTTGACGGACCTCTTCCACCACGAGTTGTGCTAATGGACTGAAATCGCCTGCTGCATCGCCAAACTTTGTAGAGTAACCTACATAATCTTCGGATCCATTACAAGTATTCGCAACACGCGCACCATTTGGCAAGCTTTTGCCCCACTGCATACAAGGTTGCCATCCGAAGGCGTGGCGGCGTATTAATCTCTGCATCACGAGCCAAATCGTTTCGACCAGTCACACGGAAAGAAACCCTCCCCTTGTACAATAGCTTCTGTCAATGCGCAATAGGCATTGCCAATATTAACAATCATATAAGGAATACCAAGATGCTTTACAACAGCCTTTGCATCATCTATATCCGATTGTACATCATTGGGCATAAGAACCCCAACGACACGTTCAGCGCCGAGAGCCTCTTTACAAAGAGCAGCCACAATAGTGGAGTCTTTGCCGCCGGAGATACCTATAACAGCCGAACAGATCGGTCCATTTTCAGCAAAATAATCTCGAATCCAAGTTACTAATTCCGCTCTTGTTTTCTCTGGATTTGTAAGCATAAAGCCTCCTATTTTTTACGGCCAATACGATTTAACAAGTCCATCTTCATGTGATAATACTCAGGGCTCATATCTAGATAGTGTCTATGTGGGTTTTCAAATCGTTGTTCTTCTTCCCAAATTTCATTCTCTAATTGATATTGTACATAGCTACGAATGGCTTCTAAGGATGGCGACGCCACAACTTGTTCACCATCTTTAATAACTAATTCCTGCATATCTTTAAATGTACAATTTTCAAAGTATAATTCCTTCCAAGGCTTTTCAGGATCTATATAGCGATATGGTGAGTTCGTAGACGGAACCTCATGAGGTAAGGTCAACAATTCTGCAATGGCCTTTCCTTCTTCACTATATACGCGATACACCTTTTTTAGGCCTGGGTTCGTGATTTTTGTAACGGACTCAGAAATCTTAATACGCGGCTCCCACTCACCTTGCTTTTGTATGCCAGCAATCTTATAAACAGCCCCAAAAACAGGATCTGTTTTCGACGTAATTAGGCGTTCTCCAACACCGAAAATATCGATTGGTCCACCTTGATATAGGATGGATGTAATCGTATATTCATCGAGACTATTAGAAGCCATAATTTTACAATCTTCCATGCCTGCTTCATCGAGCATGCGACGAGCATGCTTTGCAAGGTATGCTAAGTCACCAGAATCTAAACGAATACCCTTCAACCGATATCCTTGAGGTTCCAATACCTCTTTGGCCACCTTAATGGCATTGGGAATACCTGAGTTTAACACATCGTAGGTATCCACTAAAAACACGGGATTATCCGGATATACCTCAGCATAGGCTTTGAATGCTTCATACTCTGTATCATGGTACATAACCCAACTGTGGGCCATGGTGCCGTTAACAGGAATTCCGAATTGTTGACCTGCTAATACAGTGGCGGTACCATGAACACCACCAATATAAGCGGCACGAGCACCATACACAGCAGCGTCTACATTATGAGCACGACGGGCACCAAAGTCAGATACAATACGTCCATCTGCAGCACGTACAATACGATTTGCCTTTGTAGCAATAAGCGACTGATGATTAATCATCGTCAGCACCGCCGTTTCAACGATTTGTGCATCAATAAGCGGAGCTACAATGGTCATAATCGGCTCGTTAGGATATATAATAGTGCCTTCTTTGAAAGCATATACATCGCCAGTAAATTTGAAATTACGTAAATACTCTAAAAACTCATCGCTAAATAGATTGAGCGATTTAAAATACCCGATGTCCTCATCATCAAAATGAAGATTCAAAATATACTCTACTACTTGTTCTAATCCACCAAAGATAGCAAAACCACCTTGATCTGGATTACGACGGTAAATACGTCGAAGGCAACGCGATCTGTATTGTCTTGTTTCGTAAAGTACCCATGAGCCATGGTCATCTCATAGAGATCCATGAGCATACTGATGTTGCGACGTTCATGTTGCATACTTTCACCATCCTACATAAATAAAAGGGATATAATACAGCGCGTTCGTTATTCATTACGCATGATACTATTATAAACCATATACAGCTTCTTTTCTATTCACACTACATATGATATAACTATATTATAGATAATATTTACTTATTAATTAATGAATAAACATGAGCCATCCCATATTGGACAATAAAATCATATGGGAATCGTTTCAGAATGAGAGGCACAAAATGGACACAATCGTTCAAGCAAAACGCGTATTAGAAATTTTCAAAGAAATGAGCCAAATTCCACGCGGATCTGGCAATGAAAAAGGTATTAGCGATTATATCGTTAATTTTGCTCACAACCTCGGTCTTGAAGCTACACAAGACAGTGAGTTTAATGTAGTCATCAAAAAACCAGCTACACCAGGATACGAAAATCGTCCTACTGTTATATTACAAGGTCACATTGACATGGTATGCGTGAAAGGTCACGATTCAAATCATGATTTTGAAAAAGACCCTATTGCCAATATCATCGAAGGTGAATGGATGCATGCTGATGACACTACCCTTGGTGCAGATAATGGTATGGGTGGTGCCATGATTTTAGCGGTACTAGAAGATAAAAACCAACAACATGGTCCTCTACAAGTACTATTCACCACAAACGAAGAAACTGGTATGGACGGTGCGGCAGCAATCCAAGAAGGCCAAGTGACAGGCGATTACCTCATCAACCTTGATACAGAGGTCGAACATGAATTCTGCGTAAGCTGTGCTGGTGGTTGCCATGTTCACGTATCTATTCCATTGTTACGTGAAAACAATTTACCTGGTTATGATGCAGGTCTCTCCATTACTGTTAAAGGATTAAAAGGCGGTCATTCTGGTATTGAAATCATTGAACAACGAGCTAATGCAAACCAAGTGTTAGCACGCGTTTTATATGATTTACAAAAACAATACTCTATTAATATTGCTTCTTTTGCAGGCGGTGTAAAACACAATGCTATCCCATCTAACGCAGTTGTTACACTATCTGCACGCAGTGAAGATGTAGAGGCAATCAAAACATTACTTGAATACTACGAAAAACAATATCAACATGAATTCGGTGTAAAAGATCCAGGTCTTACATTGGTTGTTGAAGATATTGCTACACCGGAAGTAGTCTATGCAGATGATACATCTGAAGCATTGATTTCCTACCTCTATATCGCAGAAGACGGCGTTCATTCTATGAGCCAAACTATTGAAAATCTCGTGGAAACCTCAAACAATCTAGCGATTGTCGCTGAAACAAACCACACTATCGATATTCTCGTATCCGTTCGTAGTTCTAATGAAAACAGCTTAGAATACTTAACAAAAAAATTATTACTTCTCGCTGACACATTGGGCGTATCTGCAGTTCGTACAGGCGGCTATCCAGCATGGGAATACGACAAAGGCTCTAAATTAGAGGAACAAGCTATTTCTCTTTACAATAGCATGTCCGATACACCAGCGAAGGTAAGTGCGGTTCACGCAGGCCTCGAATGTGGTCTATTGAAAAAGGTATTACCTAATACAGAAATGATTAGCTTTGGTCCAACAATCGTTAGTCCACACACAAATATGGAACGCGTACATCTTCCTTCCGTTGAACGTGTATATGTATACTTCAAAAGCTTTACTAGAAAAAAATTGCAATAATTTCTCAAAACTTTGCAAAATAATATTTATTCATATAAGCGTATGCACTCATATATCTAAGATGAGGCATACGCTTTTTATGTAAAAACACTATTTTCATCGTATAAACACGTTCACATATACTCATATTAGTATAATACTATCAAAAATTTCTTATGATATGCTTTCCTACTGTATTTAAATGGATTTCTGTATACCCATATGGGTATTTTTTTTATGTAAACTAAGAGTAGTATACTATGTTTATATTTACAAGGGAGGTGTATTATGATACCAATTACTATCATATCCGGTTTCTTAGGAGCCGGAAAAACTACCTATTTACAATACATTTTAAATCAACGAAATACGAATGAACGTATATTAATCATAGAAAACGATTTTGGCGAAACCAGCTTAGATGCACAGCAACTATCCACTTCTGGCGCTGTAGTGAGAGAGGTAACATCAGGTTGCATCTGCTGTAGTCTACAAGGTAATTTTAAGGATGTCTTAGTCGATATCTTATCCACACAGGACATAGACCAAATCTACATAGAGCCATCTGGAGTTAGTAAGTTGAGTGAAATTATCAACACCTGCATGGACAAAGAAATCTGCGAAAAAGCCTATGTCGATATGATTATAACAATTATAGATGCTATGCAAGCCCCAATGGCAATCAAAAACTTCGGGCCTTTCTTTAAGGATCAGATCAAGCATTGCTATGCTATTTTACTTTCCCATATAGAAGATACTAAACAAACAGAAAAAACAAAGGAACTCATTACAGAATTAGTTCCTCATACACCGATTTATACCGATATAGAGTCTCTCCAACAAGATGTGACCCAAATCCACAAAATAGCACATGCATACAATCATCATGACTGTAATTGCCACGGTCACACTCACGATTGTAATCACCATCATCACGAACATGAACCCCAACCATTTATAAGTCATACCTTCTACAATTTACAAACGCTAGAAGAACAACGATGGATGGAACTATGTAATATACTCCCATCTACTATTATTAGAGCCAAAGGGATTGTACCAACAGCAGCAGGTCCGATGGAATTACAATATACACCTCAAAACTGCTCCATGAGCGCTACAAACTTAGACAGCTTTCACCTAGTCATCATAGGTACAGAAATAGATATAGCATCCATTTCTAGAAATGTGTGTAACCCATTATGATTCCTGTATATATCGTAACTGGCTTATTAGGCACTGGTAAAAGTACCTTAATCAACCAAGAACTGCGAGAACGAAAAAAACTAGGTTCCACAGAAATCATTACCTTTGAATTAGGTAATATAGTGCATATAAAGGAACCACTCACCATCGAGCCAGATGACATAGAGATGAGTCCCGATCATGTTATACTACAAATAGAAAATCATATTGTAAAAACTCGACCAAAAGAAATATGGATTGAATGGAATGGTATGTTTCCATTTCAGCAATTAGAATCAATCTTCTTTAGTCAAAATTTAAAAGAATTATGCCATATAGAGCGAGTGATCTATACGGCAAAGGAAAATACAATACGCTCTATGATACACGCCTTGGGGCCTAGGGTTTTATCACAAATATATAGTGCAGATTATATTATTTTATATCCTACTGATAGTACACAAATACATAGTATTACACAACTATTACACGCCTATAATACAGAATGTACTATACTAGTATCACCATCACCTCAGGATATACACAATCGATTATCGAGGCCAAAATGGCCTTGGACACTGTATGGTATTGTAGCCATATTGACATTATATCTATTGCTTGTAACCGTATTCCGCCACAACATTTCCTATTCTATTCATCAGGTCCTTGCTATTACGTCAGGCATCATATTAGAAGGCATGCCTTTCTTATTGTTAGGCACGGTCATTTCTACAATTATAACGCTATTCATACCAGATCGTTGGCTATTGCGTTATATGAAAGAAGACTCTCTAAAAAGCTATGGTATTGCCCTCGGCAGCGGCCTCTGCTTACCGGTTTGCGACTGTGCTACTATCCCAATGTTTAATGCCCTATTGCAACGAGGCATACCACAACATTTAGGTCTACTATTTATGTTAGCTAGCCCTATCATGAATCCCATCGCATTATTGGCAACCTATTATGCCTTTCCAGAGGAGCCAAAAATCATCTTGGCGAGAATCATCGGCGGCATATTAATAGCTCTTATAGTAGCACTCACGTTTAAATGGTTCCCTCACAAATTAAAAGAAACCCAAAATAAACTACCCCAACCAAGAGACTACGAATATACACTACCCATACCAGAACGTGATAAAAAGAAAATCTTTTTACTTCATGTGGAAAAAGAATTCAGCCAATTACTGCTATATTTTGGAGCAGCAGCATTCACATTGGCCTTATTCCAGGTTTGGATTAAACCAGTATTCTTTGCTACATCATTTAATGTAGCTACACCAATTGCTAATGCATTATTACTAATCTTAGCATTTATATTCTCACTTTGTTCTACATCAGACGCCATTATAGGACGTACATTAAGCGGTCTATTCCCTATATCCGCAGTACTTGGATTCTTATGGTTAGGACCTATGATTGACATAAAAAATGTATACATACTTCGTCAGTACATGTCACTATCCTTTATACTACGTCTAGTTATTACAATCAGCATCGTTACGTATATTATGACAGTACTAGCTCAATTCTTATTTGTTATATAAGGAGAACATCATATGTTATCAGAACTACAGAATAAAGATATATTAAGTATTGTGAAAGGCTCACTGTACACAGCATTAGGCATCAGTATTTTATATTTACTTATTACAGGACAATATAAATTCTATGTAGCGCCTCGATATGAATTATTTTTATTACTAGCAGGCATCGCCTTTTTATGTGGTGGCATCATCTCTATACTATGGTCACCTACTAAACAGTATAAGCACAATTGGCGCTCTATTATCCCTATCATTATTCCCCTTGTATTACTAGTGGTACCTCCTATCCTAGCACCAACTACAGTACAGGTTGCAGGAAACACTGCATCTACAGAGGACAAAAATGATTTTGATTTTTCCCAAGATGATATTGGTGAAGTAATTACCATTAATAATGCGGCTAAAGAACCGGGGATTTCTAAATCAAAGAAAGAAATCGTTTTAAACTCAGACAACTATTATCGTACAATTGTGGCCCTTGGATCTAACCCTGATCAATATGTAGGCTACAAAATTTACATGACTGGCTATGTGAATCGCGATGACAATACATTGAAAGCTAATGAATTTACTCTATCCCGCATGTCCATGGCTTGTTGTATTGCAGATGTTGCGCCAATAGGCTTAACAATGCACAAAAACGACGGCGATTCCTTTAGCAATCAAAATGGGTAACTGTAGAAGGCACCGTATCTACTAGAGACTTTCACGGTCGTAAACAACCATATATAGAAATTAATAAGACAAAAGATGCACAAGAAATCTTAGGTTATGTGTATCCATAAAATAGTGAAGGGCTACCACAATAGGTGATAGCCCTTTATTGTATATACTATTTTTATCTTAATTGTGAAATAATTCGTTTGCCCATAACAGCTGCCACAGCACACAAGAACACATCAGGACCAACAGGAATTAGGAAGCATGACCAAATTACAGGCCACCAACCGATAGGTGTGCCTAAATATAGATTCATAATCATATATAAATAGACCATGCCAAATCCATAAACGATGAGTAGATTAATAATAGCACCTATTAACAATCTCTTTACCGAATAGGTTTGTGAAGTTTCACTAAAACGACCTACCACATAAGCACCAACCATAAATCCGATCAAATAACCAAAGGTTGGTTGAAGTACATAGCCTGGTCCACCACCGGATGTAAACACAGGCACCCCAATAAGTCCTAATATAATATAAATGCCTACGCTGATGGCACCAAGGCGACTACCTAATATAATACCGGCTAATGTAGTGAATAAAATCTGCAGCGTAAACGGACAATTCGGCAATGGCACACGTATAAATGCACCTGCTGTAATTAACGTAACAAACAATGCGGTCATTGTTAACTCTTTTGTACTTAAATGTTGTTTTGGTATGGCACTCATGGTACACCCCTCCATCAAATACACAATAGAAAACCTATCTAAACAAACTACATTTGTATTTAAATTTAAAATACCATTCTCATTAATTTATGTCAACTATATGTATTTTTAAAAAGTTTACATTTTCTATTTAATTTAAAGGAAAAATACAATATTTCTGTCGAATATATAATATATATTGAAATTTTTCCGTATATATTTCTAGTTCTTCATTTTACATTCATTTTATCATATTAAATTATATGTAAGTAGATTTTATGAAATCTACTTTTTACAATTGCTATTAGGCAAAATCCTTTTATGGAGGTAATCAACATGAAAAAAAGTAAATAAGTTATCTAAAGTATTATGCGCCCTAGGTGTAAGCACTGTGTTATTTGCAGGTGTAGCAACAGCTGCAACATATCCGGCTCCTAGCAGTTGGGACGGTGTTGGTAGTGTAGCATCTCCAATGCAAAGTAGTGAAATCGACTACGTTGGTGCCGTTACTACATTACATCGCTACTATCCAGATGCTATGATCACTTCTATTTCCTATGATGCAAAACATCATCCTACATATGAAGTAGAAGCGTATACTAAGACACAAAAAGTAGAAATGAAAATTGATGAAGCTACTGGTCAAGTTGTCTCCAACGAAGCTAAATCCCTTGGCTACTGGAATCGCATGAAGAAAGCTCATAGCTTCAATCCACAAAACACAATCACTCCTGAAGCTGCTGAAACAAGAGCTATCGAACGTGTAGGTAGTGATTTCCAAACAATGGAATGGGAATTAGAAATGGAAGGCAATAAAGTTGTCTACGATTTAGAAATGACTAATGGTGGCGACAAAAAAGCTGATGTTAAGATCGACGCCCTTTCCGGCAAAGTTCTCAGTGCAAAAGTAAAAACTACTAAATACTAAGCACCCATTGCATATATTATATAGACTCACCTAACCACTTTATAATATATGTCTCTCTCCAAATTCTTAACACACTCATATACTAAAAACTCATAAAACTATACACACATAAAACAAACCCTTTTAATACACACATATACACACACTAAAAGACCTTGAATCGTTGAATTCAAGGTCTTTTTCTTGTGCTATATAAAAACAATCGCGAGCACAAAGGCTCGCGATTGTTATAAGGTTTTCTTTTATGTTCTATAGGTTGTTCCAAGCTAAACGCTTGAAGGAGTTATGTTAAGATTAAGCTTTATCCAATGCTTGTGCAAGATCTTCGATAATATCATCAGCATTTTCAAGACCGATGGATAAACGGATCATATCTGGTGTTACGCCAGCAGATTTTTGTTGTTCTTCGTTAAGTTGTGCATGTGTTGTAGATGCGGGATGAATAACAAGTGATTTAGCATCGGCTACATTAGCAAGGTTGGAGAAGATTTCCAAAGCATCAACGAATTTAATGCCTGCGTCTTTACCGCCTTTTACGCCGAATGTAAATACAGCACCAATGCCTTTAGTGAAGTATTTATCAGCTAATGCTTTATATTTGCTGTCTGCTAATTCTGGATAATTTACCCATGCCACTTTAGGATGTTTGCTCAAGAAATCTACGACTTTACGAGTGTTTTCAACATGACGTTCTACGCGCAAGGACAATGTTTCAATGCCTTGCAAGATTTGCCAAGATGCAAGTGGTGTAATGCAAGCGCCTGTATCACGAAGCAATTGAGCACGAATCTTTACAGTGAAAGGAATTGGTAAATCACCATATACCAAACCATTATAGTGTTCATCACCTGCCACAAAATCAGGATACTTACCGGATGCTTTATAGTCAAATTTACCAGACTCTACAACTACACCCGCTAATGTTGTGCCGTGACCACCAAGATATTTTGTAGCAGAATGAACAACTACGTCAGCACCATGTTCTAATGGACGGAACAAGTATGGAGATGCAAATGTATTATCTACGATCAAGATGATATTATGTTTATGTGCAATATCCGCCACTGCTTGCACATCGATAAGGTTAATACCAGGATTACCGATGGACTCGATATACACAGCTTTAGTATTATCATCGATAGCTGCTTCAAATTCCTCTAAGTTATCCGGATTTACAAATTTAGTTTCGATGCCAAAACGTGGCAATGTAGCAGTGAACAAATTATAAGTACCACCGTACAATGTAGATGCGGCAACGATGTTGTCGCCTGCACCAGCTACGTTCAAGATGGAATATGTAATCGCTGCAGAACCAGATGCTACAGCAATACCACCAGCACCACCCTCAAGTTGTGCTACGCGAGCATCTAACACGTCAGTCGTAGGATTACCTAGTCGAGAATAAATGCCGCCAGGATTAGTCAATGCAAACCGACCAGCTGCTTCTTCTGCGTCTTTGAATACGTAAGATGTAGTTTGGTAAATAGGCACCGCACGAGAACCTGTTGGATCTACTGTATGGCCACCATGTAATTGTACTGTTTCAAATCTATATTGTTTGCTCATTAATTTCAACTCCCATTCATCTAAAGGAATAAACTTCATTTCTTATGCCTATTATATTACTATGTATTAAAAAATATGTCTACCACTTTTTATAATACATTCTCCATAACTATAAGCTATAGCAAAAATTTTTGGTGCCTATCTATGTACCGGTAAACCAAATCAGTTTCCAATGGCTCCACCGGCCGGGTCTGACTCCGGCCTGCGGCCTCCGCAGGGCCAAAAGTCGCCATTGGAAACCGATTTGGTTTTCTTCATATATAACATATTCAAAGGGCGCCAAAATTTTGGCGCCCTTTGAATATAATATTGATATAAAGAACCGGTGGGACATCAAAACGACTTCGGGCTCCGCCTTTAGCGCAGTAGCGTGTCGGCTTTGATGTCCCACCGGTTCGAATACTAATGTATTTTAAATATAAGCACCAAAATTTTTTTATCTCGTTCAAACTTCATCTTCTGGATTTGTTCAATAATGTAAGGAGTTTCTTGGTATACATAGTAGTTCAACCAATTAGTGAACAATAAGGTACTTACGGATCTCCATCTTACGATAGGACGTTGCTTTGGATCATTATTAGGGAAATAATTTTCTGGAACTGCAATATCATCGCCTTTTGCAACATCCCGTTCATACTCACGATTTAGCGTATCCCAATCGTATTCAGCATGCCCAAAAATAAAGATATGTTTATTATCTAAACTGCGTACAATGGCTGCACCTGTCGGTTCAGAACCAGCCAACAACTCTAACTCTTTATTTTCTTTAATTTGCTCTAAGGATACGGTTGTATGACGGGAATGGGGCATCCAGAATCTTTCATCAAATCCACGCAATAATAATGGCCGATCATTATAAATGTCATGTTCGTAAACGCCAAACAACTTATTATCCATAATGCGTTTATTAATACCGAAATGATGGTAAAGACCAGCTTGTGCACCCCAACAAATATAGAATGTGGAGTATACGTGTTCCTCGCTCCAATCCATAATCTCTACGAGTTCATCCCAGTAATCCACCTCTTCAAAAGGCATCAATTCAACTGGTGCACCAGTAATAATTAAGCCATCAAAGAATTCCCCTTTAACCTCATCAAAGGTTCGATAAAAGGTTTCCAAATATTCTTCATCTACATTCTTAGATTTACGAGATGCAGTATGAAGCAAGGTTAAATTAACTTGTAACGGGCTATTACTAAGGGCTCGCAGAATTTGAGTTTCTGTAACCTCTTTCGTAGGCATCAAATTGACAAGCAAAATTTGAAGCGGACGAATTTCCTGTGTTTCCGCACGCTCTGTATCCATTACAAATATATTCTCTTGTGCTAACTTTGTTATAGCCGGTAAATTTTTAATTACTTTAATAGGCATTATATAACCTCCTAATACCCTTTCGACTCATACGCACGACGAAGGGAATCTAAACCTTCCACCAAAGTAGCACGAGGACACGCTACATTAATGCGTTCAAAAGTTTCTCCATCTTTACCAAACATAGAGCCACTATCAAGCCATAATTTCGCATCATATAATAACCATTGTTCACGCTCATCTGCAGTTAATGGTAACTGAGAACAGTCAAACCACATGAGGTACGTCCCTTCTGGACGATACATGCGAAGCTTCGGCAAGTATTGCTTGAAATAATCAAGGGTAAATTGAATATTACCTTGAATATACACTTTCAATTCATCGAGCCACGGGCCACCGACTTCATAAGCACCTTGGCAGCCCACAAGTCCCATTGTATTTAGCTGGCTATAACCGGCTTTATCAATTTCCTTAACAAATCGTTTACGCAAGGTTTCATTAGGAATAAACACATTCGATACTTGCAGACCTGCAATATTAAAGGTTTTGCTAGGGGCCGTACAAACAATGCAGTGCTCCGCATAACTTTCACCAAGATTAGCAAAAAAACCGTATGTGTATGACCGTCCCACAAAAATCGGCGTGAATTTCATCGCTAACGATAATCACATTATGTTTAATACAAATATCGCCGAGGCGTTTTAGTTCATCCTCAGTCCAAACGCGCCCCACCGGATTGTGAGGATTACAGAGAAGGAACAATGTCACATTATGCTCTACAATCGCACGCTCAATGCCATCAAAATCAATGGTATATGCATCTTCACCTTGAATCAACGGTACATTAATGAGATTTCTGTTATTGTCATCAATAACTAAACTAAACGGATAGTATACAGGTTGATTAATAAGCACCCCTTCACCTTCATTGGTGAAAGCTCGCACCGCCATAGCGAGTGCGAACACAACGCCAGGCGTTTTTACTAGCCACTCTTGTTCAATGGACCAGTTAAATCGAGAAGAGAACCAGTTTTTTAATACATTAACATACTCATCATCGGATTCAGTGTATCCAAAAACACCATGATTAACGCGATTCAACAGAATTTGCTTTAATTCACTAGGGATTTCAAAATCCATGTCTGCCACCCAAAACGGCAACACATCTGCTGGTTTACCACGTTGTACAGCAAAATCATATTTTAGAGACTTTGTATGCTTACGATCTACGATTTTGTCAAAATTATATCGGCCCATAATAGCCTCCTTTTATTTATTGAAAGCTTGTGCTAAATCAGCAATCAAATCATCTGTATCTTCAATGCCAACGGACAAGCGCAACAAGCGACGTGTAATCCCTTTGCGTTCCGCATCTTCAGGTTTTAAATCTGGATGTGTTTGTGTAACAGGATATGTCAACAAGGATTCTGTACCACCAAGACTTTCAGCAAATTGAATCAACTCAATACCTTCCAGCACCTGTTTAGCCGTTTCTTCGCTATCCACTTCAAAGGACAACATGCCACCAAATCCCGTTGACTGAGCTTTATTTACCTCATAACCAGGATGTTCTGGTAACCCTGGGAACAACACCTTTGTTACCTTTGGTTCCTGTTTAAGCCATTCTGCAATAGCAATAGCATTCTTTTGATGTTGCTCCATACGGAGTGCTAATGTTTTGATTCCTCGAATAACGAGCCAACTATCAAAGGCAGACAAACAAGCCCCCACTGTCTTATAAACGAGGCGCAGTTGAGCTGCTAAGGATTCATCGTTCACAATAGTAAAGCCAGAAATAACATCATGATGGCCTCCAATAAATTTTGTACCACTATGTACAACAATATCGGCTCCTAGATTTAATGGTTTTTGGAAATAGGGACTTAAAAATGTATTATCTACAATAACTAAAGCATTACGATCATGAGCCATATTACTTACCGCACGAATATCTGTAATTTCCATCATTGGGTTTGTAGGAGTTTCAATATATACAGCCTTTGTATTAGGTTTGAATGCCGCTTGTACCGCCGCTAAATCAGAGGTACCAACATAGGTAAATTCAACGCCATTTTTTTCATATATATTAGTGAACAAGCGGATAGAGCCCCCATAAAGGTCATCCCCTAAAATAACGTGATCTCCAGGAGAAAATAAATGAAATACGGCATCGATGGCAGCCATACCAGAAGAAAATGCGATGGCATCAAAACCGTCTTCTAAACCAGCTATCAATTTTTCCAAACGATCCCGAGTAGGATTAGACTCACGGGTATATTGAAAGCCTGTAGTTTCACCTAAACCAGGATGAGAAAACGTACTAGACATATAAATAGCAGGAGAAATTGCACCTGTATTATCTGATTTGCCACCACCATGGACACACTTTGTATTAAACTTCATCGTAACATCTCCTTGTATATGGTAAGGTATATCATTTTTATAGAACATAAGATAAAATCACTCTAATTTCCTACTATTAGCTAGGAATTAATATACCCACTATCAAACTATAGTATAGTAATATAACTATTATAAAAAGGTCTCTATACTTAGTCAATTAAAAGAGCTTCTCACAAAGCGTAATAAGGCCTTTTAAGTCATATGTATTTTGAATGAGTAGCCATAACTTTTTAGTTTTCATGTATAAAATAGACCACTATCAGATTTTTTTATGATTTAATACGAAACCCTATACCTATACCTATACCAGTACTTCTATTGTAATTACATCGAGCATTATCTATACTAATATTAGTATAAGTTAATGTAATTATAAGTATCATTTTGAGGCATCATGCAAAACACTATTAAGGCTTTAATTTTAGGAGCAATACTCATTGTATCCCTCGTCACATCTCTTCAATTTGGATCTACCTTTATCCCATTGACAGATGTGCTTAACAGCTTATCATCACATCTAGGAGGACAAACACTAGTTATTCCCCACATGACCGATACTATCTTATGGGATATTCGGTTGCCACGGCTCATGTATTCCATTTTGACTGGTATAGGCCTATCCGCAGTAGGTCTTTTAATGCAAACGGTAACACGCAATGCACTAGCAGATCCTTACGTATTAGGTGTATCATCAGGAGCTAGTACAGGCGCAGTATTCGCCATCATTTGTGGAGGTCTACCGTTACTAGGAGCATACAATACGCCTTTCTTTGCCTCCTTTGGTGCCATGTTATCCATCATATTAGTTTTATTATGTGTTGGTAAAAGTAACAGTCCCGTAAAACTTATCCTCATCGGCATGGGTATGACAGGCATTTTCTCAGCGTTAACAATGATGATTATTTATGGTGCCAAACATGAAGCACAAGTACGAAGTGCCATGTTTTGGTTATTAGGTAGTTTCGCGGGCATCCAATGGCAAGATTTACCATTATCAGCCATCATTGTCGCTCTATTTTGTTTATTCATCTACATTTATAAACAGGATTTAGATGTTTTACTCCTCGGCAACCAAGAGGCTGCCAACATGGGACTTTCAGTTAAAACATTACAATTATCCATCGTTATAACATCATCCATAGTGATTGCTACCTTAGTATCTAAGGTAGGTGTCGTTGGTTTTATCGGTCTTATTATCCCCCACCTCGCTCGTATTACAGGTGGTCCTAAACATAAAAATACTTTGATATTTAGCATGCTCATAGGCAGCATCGTCATGATTTGGTCTGATGTACTATCTAGAGCACTATATAGCCCAGAAGAAATCCCTATCGGTGTCCTTACCTCTTTATTAGGGGCCCCATTATTTATCTGGATTATTATGAAACGATATAAAAATATCGGCTAAGTACAATAGAAGGATTAGTTAATCCTATTTCTAGGACAAAGGAAATTTATGTATACAGTTAATCACTTAAGCTTTGACTATCCTACTCGATCCGTATTACATGATATATCGGTAGAGTTTCCCACTAATAAAATCACAGCCATCATTGGCCCTAACGGGTGCGGGAAATCAACATTGTTAAAGCACTTATCAAAATCAATCTATTCTAAGGGGACCATCACACTTAATGATGAACCTTTAGAGTCAATCGATTCGTCACGATTTGCAAAATTTGTAGCCATCTTATCTCAAATGCATGATGCTATGATTGACGATTTTCTTGTGAAAGATATAGTTCTCATGGGGCGCTATCCTCATAAGACACGCTTTGGGAACTATACAAAGCGAGATGTAGCCATTGCCGAATCCTATATGGAGCATATAGGTATTTCACATCTTGCAAACGAAGAAGTGCAACACCTTTCAGGTGGTGAATTACAACGTGCATTTATTGCAAAAGCCCTAACACAGGAACCTACCATATTATTGCTAGATGAGCCTACAAACCATCTAGACCTAAAATATAAGTTGGCTTAATGAAAGAATTGCAAACATTCAAAGGAACGGTTATTGTTGTTCTTCACGACATTCAATTGGCAGCCACCTATTGTGATAATATCGTATTAATGAATAAGGGACGCATTGTAAAAACAGGTTCTCCACAAGAGGTGTTAACACCAGAGCTATTGGAACCTGTATTTGAAATCCCCTTTACCACAAAGACAGAAGGCGGCATATATCGTATTCAATATTAGATTTTATAGCGTTCAACGCTAAAAAATATATAGCTATATGCAGGTATATAGCTAATCTACTTATGTTGAGGACTTCCTCACTTACTGTTTTTACAGAAAGGACATTATAATGTTAAACAAAGTAAAACGCTTTACCCTTCTAGGACTATTGGTGGCAGGCACAACACTAGCTTTCACTGGCTGCGGCACTACATCCCAACAAAACACGCAAACAGCACAAGCAATCGCTAGTTGGAGCGAAACATTTGATGGCGCTACTACAAACTTCTCCGTAAGTGCACCTCCAACACATGCTGTATCCATGTCTCAGGCAACAACTGAAATGATGCTTCAACTTGGTCTTGCTGACAAAATGGCAGGTACAGCATTCAAAGAGGAAGAAATCTACGAGCCATTACAAGGTGCGTACGACAAGGTAAAAGTATTAGCTGAAAAATGGCCTTCTTACGAAGTATTCATGAGCGTAAAACCTGACTTTGCTACTGGCTGGCCTGATTCCTTCAGCAAACGTGCCATCCCAGCAGACAAAATGATTGCTAATAAAGTTAATATTTGGTTACCAGAATCTATGCTTTCTACTAAGGCTGATTTAGAAACTAACTTTAAAGATATGATTATGTTAGGTAAAATCTTCGGTGTAGAGTCTAAAGCAAATGAATGGGTTAAGGCTCAACGAGATACTCTTACAAAAGTACAAAACCAATTGAAAGATGTCCCTAGAAAACGCGTATTTATCTATGATTCTGAGGATGGTCAACCGTTCACAGCATTTGAAGGTTATACTACAAATATCCTTCGTTTAATCGGTGCTGATAATGTTATGAGCGGTCTCGGTGTAGATAAAACTTGGGCTAAAGGCTCTTGGGAAACAGTAATCGCCCAAAATCCTGACTATATTATTATCGCTGACTACGGCAATTCCATCCGCAACGATGATGATTTCCAAGAAAAAATCGCTAAATTGAAAGCTAATCCTCAATTACAAGATATTACAGCGATTAAAGAAAATCACTTTATCCGTGTAAAATTGTCTGAAATCACACCTGGCGTTCGTACTGTAGATGCTTTAAAACGCTTAGCACAAGAAATCCACGGTATTACAGTTCAATAAAGATTCTATAATAAATGTGGTGGAATCGTTACTAGCATATAGATATGACCTGAACAGCATTCTACCTCTATCATTTCCATTTACTATGTGATACGCTTTTTACGTCATTTATTGACATTGAACCTCCTATGTTGAAATGTTGTGGTTGCCAGACCAACTTCATTTTACCACTAGGAGGTTCTTTCCTTTTCTCTAAGAAATTTTACTGACCCCAGTTTAACTGGGGTTTTAGTCATGCCTATTCGGCGTACAAAAAAAATGGCACCAACCATACATATGATTGGTACCAAAATTGTTTATATAAATTTATTTATGTTACTAACATATGATCCACTAATATCCATAAGACAATGAGAGATATAATAAGGCTCATGGTCAGTACATTAGACGGAGTCGTATCAAAGAAACCATATTTATGTGCCATTTGTTTCGTAATAATTGTGGTTCCCTGTTGGTGCTCCAAATCGATTAGCAGCGCTCTTTTCCGGGCAGAGCCATAAGAATAAGCATAATAGGCACTCCTACAAAAGGAATAAGTCCTACTAAAACAAACCAACCAGCCCAACCTATATCATGTAAACGACGTACTGCAACAGCAATACCAGGTATAACAAAACCAATAGATAATACGACAAGTGCAACTAAACCTAGACCAACACCTGTAGTGCCTGATACGGTTGTAAAACTACTAAGAAAAGCACAGACAAACAATATAATAGATACAATTAGCAGATACATAAGGATAAATCGCCAATATTCACCACGACTGGCTCGGCCTTCAAAATCTGCATATTTACGAACTGCACAATGTATAAAGTTTTCTATAAACCCTAATTCATAGGAATCAATGGGTAGTGGAACATTCTTCATATGTCTACAATATGGACAATACCGCTCTGAATCCGGTATCCTTTGTCCACATTTAGAACAAGCCAACATACATAACCTCTTTCAACGATATAACTTAACATCAATAATTATTATCTAATCAAACTAATTATCTTCATCTATCATTCATTTTACAGGATTTTTTTCAATATAGTCAATAAAAACCTATGTTAAACTTTTTATAAACTTTCTAGGGTATAGTAATAAAACCTCGTTTTACCAAATGATAAAACGAGGTTTTATAGTTATTGCAAGCCACTTGTGTTATAAGCTATCCACGCAGCTGGAATAAAATCATATACAAATACCCAAATGTATAAAATGATTGCAAGAGCTCCCATCGTTACGTCTTCACGCAATGATGCAGTACACTCTATTCCAATTTGCTCTTCTTCGGTAGGAGTAACTACAACATATGAAGTTCTTTCTCCATACGCATTTGATGAAACATCTCCTTGTTTAACAAAATCAGATAGCAGTACAAAAAAACCAACAATAGGTATTAATACCATAAACAATGTCATTCCACTCCGCCCAATATCATGCAATCGCCGACAGGAATAAGCGATGGTAGGCATTAAATAGATCAAATGCATTATAATAAATAGCCAGATCGTATAATCACTTATATCAGAATTTTCTCCAAATATCATATCCACTATAATACTAAGAACACCTAAGCTATTTATGATAATCTCTCGACTCACCATGAATCGCCAAAATTCACTCCGACTAGCGCGTCCTGAAAAAGTAGCATATTGCTTAAATCCGCGTTTAAGGGCTTCCATATAGCTAACATCATATATCATATTTTGTTCCATGGGTCCCCCTATCTACGCTCATATGGTGTAATGGATTCAATACGCCATGTTTCATACTCATATATCATATGTACAGCCACATTGTTTGGATAGTCTTTTTCTTTGAAAGTCATATCAAAATCAATATGTTTAATATCATCGTCATCTACATATACACCATCAAGAAAGAAAATACTGATTTCTCGTCCATGATTTGCTTTCACGGACTTAACCCATTGATCATAGGTGCCATATCTTTCACGCTCTCTATGAGCAAGCAAACGATACGCAGCTTGGTATTGCTCCTTATTAAGATTTGTATAATACTCAGTCATGACCTGTTTAGCAGAACTGACAGCTGTATCACTATCAAGTGTTTTTGCTGCTAAGGTCATAAAAGCGCCCGGTTCCATCCGTAAATACGCTTTGATTTCCTTGTGTGTGGCAGAGTGAAAACTATATAATCCTATGGACCAAACAAAATAGTAATCAAAGTCGCTAAAATAACGCTCTGTTTACCATAGGACTTAGGCGCTTCTTGCCCCTCTTCAGCATCAACATTTAGCACAGACTCATAGGTATTGCTAAATTGGTCCATTTCAAGATCAGATTCTAGTAGATTCGGACTTTCACTAGCAACAGAAGACACCTTAGAATCACGCAATAGCAAAACAATGACAATCAGAATACCTATATACGGAATAAATACCAATAGTAGCAGCCATTCGCTCGTATTAGTATCGCGAAGTCGACATACCATAGCGCCCAAATTAGGCAGCGTAAGTGCCATAAAAGCTACCACCCATACTGCAAATGCGATGGCAACCATGTACACATAAAGCGCACTATTTTCTGATAATAGCCCTAAAACAGCTATAATGAAACCAAACAGCAAATGTTCTACTAGCATGAATTTCCAAAAGGCACTACGAGAAATAGTACCAGAAAACTCACAATAGCGATCCATTATATTCTCTTTTATCGTATCAATCACTAACTGTCGTATCATGAAAAATTCCTTTTCTCAAACAATATATCTAGAATAATCATACCAAATATATTAATTATTTCTCAATGAGTAAAAAAACTACACACCCCCATATGTATTGAAATACTTGTAGCACTATATACAAATAGGACCTATCCATCGATAGGTCCTTATTATCCGTATGCTATAAATCAACTATTATGCGCCAGCCTTTAACACCGCTTGTTTCATAGATTGTACGTAATCAAACAATGCTTGATCTGCATTTTCCCCATGTTCAGCAATGATTTTAACAATAGCGGAACCTACGATAGCACCATCGGATACACGCGCCATAGCTTCCGCTTGTTCAGGCTTGGAAATACCGAAGCCAACGGCTACAGGAATATCTGTGTATTTGCGAATGGTTTCAACGATGGATTTAATATCCGTCTTGATTTCGCTACGCATGCCGGTAACGCCCAAGGACGATACACAATACACGAAACCTTCCGCTTCTTTTGCGATCATTTCGATGCGATTTTCAGATGTTGGGGCAATCAAGGATACTACTTCAACACCATGCTTATGAGCAATTGTTCCAAGTTCACCTTTTTCTTCAAACGGCATATCCGGCACAATAACGCCAGAAATGCCAACCTCTTCACAGAGGGTAAAGAATTTTTCACGACCGAATACATAGATAGGATTCAAATAGGTCATGAATACGAGTGGCACTGTCACCGCATCATCACCAGTACGCAAACGGCGTACCATATCAAAGATATCGTGAATTTTTACACCTGTAGACAATGCACGCGTGCTTGCCTCTTGGATAACTGGGCCTTCCGCTGTCGGGTCCGAGAACGGAATACCGATTTCCACCATATCAGCGCCAGCTTTCACCATGATGCGAATATACCGTTCCGTGTTCTCAATACCATGGTCACCAGCACTAATAAATGGGATGAATGCCTTGCCCTTTGTGAAAGCGTCTTTAATTTTACTCATGAAGATCCACCCCTCTGTATTTCGCCATAGCCGCAACGTCCTTATCGCCACGACCAGATAAACAAATAATAATGATATCGTCCTTACTCATTGTAGGAGCAATTTTACGCGCATGTGCCACCGCATGAGCACTTTCAATAGCAGGAATAATCCCTTCTAAGCGGGATAGGTATTCAAACGCATCTACTGCTTCATCATCTGTAACAGGTACGTATTCAGCACGGCCACTGTCGCGCAAGTACGCATGTTCAGGTCCAATGCCAGGATAATCAAGGCCTGCAGAAATGGAATATACTGGTGCGATTTGACCATCTTCATCTTGGCAGAAGTAGGATTTCATACCATGGAAAATACCTACTGTACCATTTGCCATCGTAGCAGCATTCATATCTGTATCTACGCCATGTCCAGCTGCTTCACAACCAATGAGGCGTACACCTTCATCAGGAATGAAGTTATAAAACATCCCCATCGCATTGGAGCCGCCACCAACACAGGCCATAACAGCTGTTGGTAATCTACCTTCCGCTTCGAGAATTTGTTCACGCGCTTCACGGCTGATGATGGATTGGAAATCGCGAACGATCATAGGGAATGGATGCGCGCCCATAACGGAGCCCAACACATAGTGTGTATCGGACATACGATTTGTCCATTCGCGCATAGCTTCGGATACAGCATCTTTCAATGTGCTAGTACCTGTTGTTACAGGATGTACCTTTGCGCCCAACAATTCCATGCGATATACGTTGAGCGCTTGGCGTTCACAGTCCTCAGCACCCATGAATACTTCACATTCCATGCCCATCAATGCGGCTACCGTAGCTGTTGCTACACCGTGTTGACCAGCCCCAGTTTCAGCGATTACGCGTGTTTTACCCATCCGTTTTGCCAATAGCATTTGGCCAATTACGTTATTCAATTTGTGAGAACCAGTATGGTTTAAATCTTCCCGTTTCAGATAAATTTTAGCACCACCAAGATCTTTTGTCATACGGTCTGCATAATACAAAAGGGATGGACGACCTGTATATTTTTTATGTAAATCCTCAAGTTCGCGCACGAACTCTGGATCATCTTTGTACTTATTGTACGCTTCTTCCAATTCGATGACTGCATTCATCAATGTTTCTGGCATAAATTGACCACCGAAGGCGCCAAAATAGCCATGTCTTTGTTCACTCATATAACTTACCTTCCTATACTCTTCACAATCTTGGTGAAAGCTGTAATCTTCTCATCGTCCTTCACACCATTTGTTTCAATGCCACTGCTAATATCAATACCATATGGACGAACCGTCCGAATCGCACGAGCCACATTTGTACTGTCGATACCTCCAGCTAGCATGAATGGACGTTCAAAAGCATCTAAAGAGGACCAGTCGAATACTTCTCCTGTACCGCCCCTCTCATCTTTATGATATGCATCAAAGAGAAGCATATCTGCACTGCTATCGATCCACTTCTCTACATCTGCCGCACTTCGGATTTGGACCGCCTTCCAAACCTCTACATTAGTACGTTCTTTTAAGGATTGGATGAAAGCTTCATCTTCATCACCATGCAATTGCACTGCATCAAGATTGGCTTCATTAGCAATGGTAACGAGATTGTCTACTGTTTCATTTACAAAAACACCAACAGTTTTTATGGTATCATTCTTATCATGTTCTGTATCTGAGCCATATTTTTTGGCATATCCTCTGTGTAGTTCTTCAACTAATATTTTAGCTTGGTCAACAGTAACTTGTCGTTTGCTCGGTGCAAATACCAATCCCATATAGTCTGGTTTTGCTTCTACTACAGCAGGGATTGTTTCAACCTTGGAGATGCCACACATCTTAACCTTTGGTGTGTAATAGGTTGGGCCATAAAGGTAGGCCAATTTTTCAACCTTGTTAGGAGAACGCATGAAGGTTTCCCCCATCAAGGCTACACCGATATTATTATCCCGCAATACTTGGATATCTTCTGGCGTTTCAAGACCACTTTCAGATACAAAGATCACATCGTCTTGAACGAGATTACGCAAGCGCACACTATTTTGTACGTCTACCGTAAAGTCTTTCAAATTACGGTTATTAACACCAATAATGCGTGCCCGACAATCGATAGCCATTTGTACTTCTTTTTCGTCATGAGCCTCTACCAAGGAAGACAAGCCAAGAGAGTCCGCTAACTCACGGAACTTGGTCAATGTTGGTACATCGAGGCATGCACAGATTAATAGGATTGCACTAGCGCCCCATACCTTTGCTTGGTAGATTTGGTATTCATCGATGATGAAGTCCTTACGAAGTACAGGGATTTTGACAGTGCTTGCAATTTCTTGCAAATATTTTTTATCACCTTTAAAGAAGTCTGGCTCCGTCAAAACAGAGATAGCCGCAGCACCAGCCACTTCATATTCTTTGGCGATATCTAAATACGGGAAGTGCTCTGCTATGATGCCTTTTGATGGAGAGGCCTTCTTTACTTCACAAATGAAGTTAAAGTCTTGCTGACGAAGGGCTGCTTCAAAAGGAAATCCTGTATCAGATGGTAACGCCAACGCCGCTGCTTTTACAGCCTCAGGTGATTCTATCTGTTTTTCTTGGGCTACCCGAATTTTGGTAGCCTCTATAATCTTATCTAAAATCAATGGTTATACCTCTTGTGTTGCTTTCACAAATTGTTCCATTGTGGCAAGAGCCTTGCCAGAATCGATCATATGTTTTGCCTCTTCAATGCCCTCTGCTAATGTAAGGCCATCTTTTGCAAGGTAAATGGCCATGCCAGCATTGAGAAGAACTGCGGTGCGTTTACCGCCTTGCTCACCACCGAGAACGCGGCGTGTAATCTCAGCATTTACTGTTGCGTCGCCACCTTCAAGCTCAGTTTTATCAGCGTATTCGAAACCATAGTCCTTAGGATCAAATTCGTAGCTTGTGAAAGTACCATTATTAATTTCGCATACGTACGTTTTGTTGGTAGCCGTAATTTCATCAAGGCCATCGAAGCCGTGTACCACAGCACCGCGTTTCACACCAAGGTTAGCCAATACATGAGCCAATGGCTCTACCAAGGATTTATCGTAAACGCCCATCAACTCAACCGTAGCACCTGCTGGGTTCGCCAACGGCCCAAGGATGTTGAATACCGTACGAACGCCTAACGCTTTACGTACAGGGCCTGCATATTTCATAGCTTGGTGGTATACAGGAGCAAACATGAAGCACATATTGGCTTTATTGAGAACTGCCTCGTTTTGTTCACCGTTAAGCTCTAATTTAGCGCCTAATGCTTCGATCAAATCAGCAGCACCACATTTACTAGATACACTGCGGTTACCATGTTTCGCTACAGGAATACCTGCGGCAGAAATGATAAAGCCAGATGTAGTAGAAATGTTGAATGTATTCGCTTCATCGCCACCAGTACCTACAATTTCAACTACTGTTTGCTCGTGCGGAACAGAACCAGCCTTTTCACGCATAACCTCAGCAAAGGCTGTAACCTCATCTACAGTAGGGCCTTTCGCTGCTAGAGCACATAAGAAACCAGCCATAGGGACTTCGGCTACGTCTCCGCTCATAATTTTGTTCATTGTATCCTTTGCAAGGTCATAAGATAAATCTTGACCATGGGTTACTTTATATAATGCTTCTTGGATCATTTATAACTCCTTACTTGTTGTTCATTTTGCTTCTGTTCAACGGTAATAGGGCATAGACTCTCATTCATATCGCTTGTGGATTCACAGGGACCTATTCCCTCCACCGGCCGGGTCTGACTTCGGCCTGCGGCCTTCGCAGGGCCAAAGTCGGGACTAGAACCCTGTGAATCCACAATAATACTACGACATTTAGTCCTCTATATGCCCTACTACCTGCTAGAACCGCTATCAAAATGAACAACAATTAAATATTTAAAAATGTTTCTGCGGCGCTGGGAAGGAAAACGGCGATGCCGTTTTCCTTTACTTTTTGCGTTTAAGGAAACAAATGATTCGTATATTTCTAAAGTCCTATCGTCCGCTACATCAGCGACTACTTAGATAAGAAATTGCGAATCATTTGTTCCCCATTTGGTGTCATGATGGATTCCGGATGGAATTGCACGCCGTAGATTGGGTAGTCTTTGTGTTCTACGCTCATTACTTCGCCGTCGTCTGTAATGGATGTAACAATGAGTTCGCTTGGCATAGTTTCGTCAATGATCGCCAAGGAGTGGTAGCGTGCTACTTCAAATTGTTCAGGTATGCCTTTAAGGATTTTGGATGGGTGTACTTGTTTGGCTACGCTTTGTTTGCCGTGCATCACTTGTTTTGCGTAGGAAACGGTGCCACCGAATACTTCGCCGATGGCTTGGTGTCCGAGGCATACGCCAAGGATTGGGAATTCGCCTTTGCATTCGCGCAATAGGTCTTCGTACACGCCCGCATCAGCTGGTCTGCCAGGTCCTGGTGAAAGTATCACGTAATCTGGTTTCAACGCACGAATTTCTTCAACTGTTAATTCATCGCTGCGGATGACTTTAATATCTGGATCGATAGAACCTACTAATTGGTATAAGTTAAAGGAGAAGCTATCGTAATTATCTATAAGGAGTACCATTATTCTACCTCCTGTGCATCTGTAATTGCGGAAATCATGGATTGGCCTTTGATCAAGGTTTCGTTATATTCACTAGCAGGAACACTATCGCGAACGATACCAGCGCCAGCGCGAACATAGACCTTACCGCCTTTATTCATAGCCATGCGGATGCCGATACATACGTCCATGTTACCGGAGAAATCGATGTAACCTACAGCGCCGCCGTATACACCGCGCGGGCTTTTTTCAAGTTCATGTAAAATTTCGATAGCACGAATTTTAGGAGCCCCGGACAATGTGCCAGCTGGCAATGTAGCACCGATAGCATCGAGAGCATCTTTACCGTCTTGAATGTCGCCGCTTACAGTAGATGTAATGTGAATTACGTGGGAGAAACGTTGTAACATGTGTAACGCCTCTACTTGTACGGAACCGAATTTAGCAATTTTGCCTAAATCGTTACGGCCAAGGTCAACGAGCATATTATGTTCAGCCAACTCTTTTTCGTCATTAATGAGTTTTTCCTCAATAGCGAGGTCCTCTGCTTCGGTTTTACCACGGCGCATAGTACCTGCAATTGGGAAGGTATACATTTTGCCGTCCGTCAATTTTACCAATGTTTCTGGAGAGGCCCCTGTAAGCTCTACATCGCCACCAGATAAGTAGAACATATATGGAGATGGGATTCAACGTACGCAATACGCGGTATGCATTTAACAAGCTACCATCGAACTCAGCTTCACGGCGGTTAGATACAACACATTGGAAGATATCCCTTCCTTAATGTAGTGTTGTGTCTTTTTAACAACTGCTTCGAACTCACCCTTTGTAAATTCAGAGGTAAACTCTGTTTTAAGAATGCCTTTTGGAATATCCGCCTCTTTGCCGTTTACTACGAGATCAGCTAATGCTTTTTAATTCAAGCTCAGCCTTGTTGTAATTACGTTCTAAATCGTTTGTACTGATGTTAGCAATCAAGTAGATTTTATTTTTTTGTAATGGTCAAAGGCGATTACCTTATCAAATAGCATAAGGTCTACATCGTTGACCATCGCAGAGTCATCATCTGGCGTTGGGAAATCGAGGGTTGGCTCAATATAGCGGATATATTCACAAGCAAAAGTACCCTACAAAGCCGCCTGTAAAGGTTGGTAGCTCTTCTAAGCGAGGGCTTTTATATTGGCTCAAAAATATTGCGAATCTCTGCAGCTGGGTCAGAACACTCAAAAGGTACGTGTTGTACCGTCTTTGATAGTCATTTTATGGTTTTTGCAGAAGAGCTCAATCTTAGGATCATAGCCCAAGAAGGAATAACGACCCCAATGATTACTATTATCCGCACTTTCAAGCAAGTACGTATGACTGCTCACTTGTTTTAATGCTTTCAACACACTAATCGGTGTGCGTACGTCGGATAAAATTTCCATATATACAGGCACGATATCGTAGCCCGGTGCGATAGCTTTCACACGGTCAAGACTAGGGAAAATCATGAGAACCTCCATCTGGCGTTTGCCAATAAAAAAACTCGCCCATGACAATGTAACGTCAAGGACGAGTTTATAGTTCTATTATTACAATATGATTGTATGTGCTATAAATCGCGGTACCACCTTGTTTGAATGCAGTGCATTCCCCTTTCGCAGGATACTAACATATCCCTCACGACTAACGCTCGTGTGACGTCGCACCATACTAGGAATGAAAGTTCATTCTGTTCCATGCGCCCTCGGTGGTCCATTTAATAAGCTGCGTACTACGGGTTCTCAGCTAATCCCGCTCTCTGTGAGTGCATTTCCTATTTTTATCTCCACCTCATCGGTTTCTTTCAGGCGAGTATAAAATTATAATCTGATTATAATGTTTCTATAGAATGAAAGTCAAGAAAAATCTCAACTAACATTATAATTTCTAAACTTATTTGTAGATTTCTTTCCTATGTGCTACTTCAAATAAAAAGATAACAAGTTTATCATCTTGAATATCTGCAAAGAGCCGATAATCCCCTACACGATAGCGCCAAACATCTTTAAGATTGCCTTTTAATGGTTTTCCATGCATTCTCGGATCAACACAATCAACAAGGTTCTTAACAACCCAGTTTTTTATAACTCGTACTACCGGTTTATCTAACTTCTTCAATTCTTTTAATGCCGAATCAGTAAATATAACCTCGTACATGTTCTATACCCCCAGTTCTTTCCAAACTTCCTCATGGGAGTAGTGTTTTTCTTTATTAATCCGATTACGAGCCCTCAAAATACGCTTTCATCTAGTGCTAAGTCATCTTCAATTTTATCAAACACGACTTGTCTAATGAACGATGAAATATTTAAGTTATGTGCAGCTAAATAGGTTTGTAATAGTTTTTCTTCATCTGAACTAATACGTAATGAAATCGTTGCCATATGCTCACCTCCAAAATCATAGTATTAAATTAATTCTATCCACTCTCTTTCAATCCGTATTACTTGTATTACAATTATATCTGATTATATTATTTTTTTCTAATATTTATAATGCATAACAAGTTATATCACGTTATACTATAAATTATATACTAGTATTCATTTATCGATTTAGGAGTTTTTATGGAAACGTGGAAACGAACGGTATACATTAGCTTAGTCTGTGTATTTTGTATAGCCTTTGGGGTGAGCCAATTAGCGCCAATTTTACCTTTATACTTTCACGATTTAGGCGTGCAAACACCGGAGGCCATGTCACTATGGTCTGGCTTGGCTACAGGGGCCACATATATAATCGTATGTATAGCAGCACCCTTTTGGGGACGCATTGCCGATAAAAGAGGACGTAAAATCACATTAATACGATCTAGCTTTGGCATGGCATTATGTAATATTTTAATCGCCTTTCAAACAACACCAGAAGGAGTTGTTCTAATTCGCTTAATTCAAGGTCTTGTTAGCGGTTTCTACTCAGCATCTATCACGCTAATTGCTTCGGAATCGCCTATTGAACGTACAGGATGGGCCTTAGGACTATTAGCCTCTGCAAATTTAGCAGGTTCATTAATAGGACCTTTATTGGGCGGCTATATTGCTGATACCGTAGGTATTCGCAATGATTTTATCATCGTCGGTATTATCATGAGTTTAGCGGGCCTATTAGCCGCTGTATTTATCCATGAAGATTATAAGCCAAAAGCTAATGTAGAAAAACTGTCAATCAGTAAACTGAAAGAACAAATCCCAGAGTTTAATAGCGTTATAGCTTTATGCGTAGCATCCTTTATCTATGCTATTTGCATCATGTCCTTGCAACCTGTTATCTCTGTATATATTAAAGGAATCGTTCCTAGTGATACAGAAAATCTAGCATTTATTGCAGGCGCTGTATTCTCAGCAATGGGTATCGCCCAATTAATCAGTAGCTCTCCGCTTGGCAAACTAGTCGATAAAATCGGGCCTCGTAAAGTATTAGTTATTTCTCTAATATACGTAGGTATCTTGAATATTCCTCAAGCCTATGTTTCTGATGTATACCAACTCGCCATCATTCGATTCTTACAAGGCTTTGGTTTAGGTGGCATGTTACCAGCATTAAATACCTATCTTTCATCTAAAACGCCTCGTGAGTTTACAGGTCAAGTATTCTCTTATAATCAGTCCTGTTTATTCCTAGGTTATTTCCTAGGTGCAGTCGGTGGTGCTAGCCTCATGGCATGGCTAGGCTTTACTACACTATTCTGGGCTAGTGGCGGATTATTTATTATTTCCGCGCTCTGGATTGGTGTAAAACTAAAATAATTTATAATAATTTATATAAGAAAACCCTTCTAACCATCTGATTGGTGAAAGTTATATTCTCTCGAATGTAACTCGATCTAATCAGTCAGTAGAAGGGTTATATTTTATGTAATTAAAGTACCAATTATAGATAATTATAACAACAATAACATAATTACTACTGTAGCAAGAATACATGGCACCGCATTACGCTTTGCCATTTCCATAGGGTTAATCCCTGCAAGGCCAGCAATGATGATACCCGCCCCTGCTACTGGACTCATACTACGACCAATACCTGCGCCCAATTGAGCCATGGAGCCCAATTGCATAATGCCATAGCCAAAGTCTGCAGCATGAGGTGTTACAGCACCATTAAAGGCAAGGGCTGCTGCATTACCAGAACCAGAGATAACAGCTAATAAGAATGGACCAAAGGCTGCACCGATTTGGGCGATTTGTTGAGAGTTTTTCATACCATCAATAAGGGCATTTGTAAGACCAATAAGTTGCATACCAGCTGTAAAGCATGCAGCAGCAGCCATAAGACCTACTACATCACACATGCCATCGCCAGTACCGCGGAAGAATTTCTTAACTGCTTCCGTTACATTCGGACGTACAGCAATAATACCAATAGCTGTACCAATAAGCATAGATACAGGAACAGAAATTTCTGGAATCACTGCTACTTGTTTACTACCGAGTACAAGTAATACTAGAGGAATAATCGGAATAATAGCATAGAGATAGTTTACTTTAAATTCTTTGCCTTCCTCCGCATTAGAACCTTTTACTACATAACCAGTATGCTCTTTCTTAACAATGGCAACGATATTAAGCAAAATAGCTGCTACGACAATGCCAATAATAGCTTGCATAGAGAAACTCGCAATAACGGTCATTACGTCTTCACCGGCGAGTTGTGCTACTTGAGGGTTAAACATAAGCCCAGGGCTCAATGCACTACCCCAAGTACCTAAGAAAATGGCAGAACCTGCCATCGCTGGATGTACACCAGCACGAATAAGTGCAGGAATCAAGAGTGCACCTACTGCCGCCGCACAACCGGCTGCTGTAGGCAACGCAATGTTGATCAAGAACGTAATAATAACAGCACCAGGGATGATGATCTTAGTCATCTTCTTGAGGCCTGCAGAGATGAAATACACCATATGCTCTGTACATTTTGTATATTCCATAACATAACTAAAACCAAGCACAGTACAAATGGTTGGTACAAGACCTGGGTTTGTAAGCTCTTTTACAAAGGCTGTCGTACCAGCACCAAGCTGCCCACCAATAAAACACATTAATAAGCCCGATAATAACAACACAAGCCGTGTTTCAAACTGCTTAATAATGGCAATAAACGTCGCCACTACGATAACAATACCCGTAATAACCATAATCTCTCCAATCCGTGTAGTTTCAGTTCAGAACAGTTACAACCGCTCTATTCAATCGTATATCTGAAATACACCATTACACATATTGATATCAATTGATATCAACTTACACAAGTTTTGTTGTTTCTAAACTAAGTTTTCTAAGTACTGTATCTAGTACCTTAACGCCTGTTATGATGTCAGCCATGTCCGCAAATTCAGCTGGATTATGACTAATACCTTCACGACACGGTATAAAAATCATCCCTGTAGGGACCACATCAGCCCAGTGCATCGCATCATGTCCAGCACCGCTTGGCATAGTCATATACTCTACATCTACTGCTTTAACTGCACCCTCGATTTCTCGAATCATCGCCGGATGCATAGCCACAGGGTGGTCTTGCGCTATCGGCTCAATAGTATACGATAAGCCACGTTTCTCACAGATAACATCAATAAATTCTTTAATCAATGTCACCACAGAATCACGAGCTACCTTAGAAATACTACGAATATCTACACCGAGTTTTACTGCCCCAGGAATAACGTTCATCGCTCCTGGCACAACCTCTACTACTCCGACTGTACCCACTACTGGTGGTTCCTCTTGCATAGATGCAATCTCCTCTATCCCTAAGATAATCTTTGAAGCCCCACATAGCGCATCGTGTCGCAATTTCATTGGCGTCGCTCCACTGTGATCCGCATTACCTCTAATCGTTACATAAAAACGTTCAGGCGCCGCTATGCCCGTAACAATACCAATCTTTTTCTGCTCGTGTTCTAACACTTTACCTTGCTCGATATGGATTTCTGTGAAAGCTTTTACAGGTCGTGTATATTCCATAGTTTCAATACCATCAGGATTAAGATTCCGTGATTGTAAGGCCTCATATATAGATATACCTTTTTTTGTCTACCAATCGGTGCAAATCATCGAGTGTTAGTTCACCGCGCATCGCTTTACTCCCCAATGTAGCTGCCCCAAAGCGACTAGATTCTTCACACATAAAAATCTACTACTGCAATGGTATGATCGTGTTCAACATTATCCTCTGTCATGCTACGTACTGCTTCTATGGCAGATAATACGCCAACCACACCATCATAATTGCCCCCATTAGGAACACTATCGGTGTGAGACCCCACCATGACCACTGGTAAATCAGGATTTTTACCAGCTTTATAACCGATAACATTGCCAAAATCCATCTGCTTTCAACTGTGAGCCCCTGCATCAATCATACGGTCTACAATATATTGACGCCCTGCCCAATCAGCATCGGTAAAGGCTAAACGATTAATGCCGTCTCCAACATCCGTCAATCGTGCCATCGCCTCAAAAATCTTTAGCTAATCGTTCTTTTTGAATCATATATACTCCTCAAAACTAATATGTAGCAGTTATTTTAAATAATGCTCTGCAATAGCAGATAATGCAACGATACCATTTAGCATGTCTTCTTCGTCTACATCAAAAAGCGGATTATGATGAGGCGCCTTAATGGCAGAACCTAACACCATATATGTTGCGCGGCCGCCATGATCGATAACGCGATTTAAGAAGTACGCACAGTCTTCGCTGCCACCACCGCTATAATCAAACGGAACCTCTTTAAAAATACATAATGGTTCAATAATCCCTTGTACTTCGCTAGCTAAATCATCACTGATACGTCCAGCCGGAGTTTCACCTTGCTTCGTAATTTCAAAAGTGCAATCATGCATTTCTGCAGCGCTTTTAATAATAGTTTTGGCACGTTCAATCATATAATCGTTGATTTCTGTTGTAGCTCCGCGCGTTTCCAGCTTAAGAACCGCCACATCAGGTGTAACATTACGGCCTGTACCACTTTCAAACACACCAACATTCATGCGAGATGCACCTTGGCTATGGCGTGCAATGGCTTGTAAATTTAAAACCGCTGTACACCCTGCAAGCATAGCATTTTGTGCTTTTTCAGGAGATCCACCAGCATGAGCAGAATATCCGTGGAATACGGCATCAAGTTTTGTAGTCGCCAAGAATCCATGATCACTGCAAGCAAAGCAGTTAGATAATTTTTCATTAAATCCAATATGCATACCGAACATTAAATCCACATCATCTACGACACCTGCCTCGGCCATCGCCTTAGCACCGCGTACACCTTCCTCAGCTGGTTGGAATATGAGCTTAATGGTACCCTTAAAATTATCCTTGTGGGTTGCCACATATTCTGCCAAGCCAAGTCCCATTGTCATATGTGTATCATGACCACAAGCATGCATCGCCTTATCATGACAAGAACGAAAGCCACCTTTTGCAGGAATATGACAAGCCTCATTGGACTCAATTACATCATTAGAGTCCATATCAGCACGAAATGCGACAACAGGACCGTCATCACTAAACTTCATAGTTGCTACTATAGCAGTTTTACCATAGCCCATCTTTTCTACAAGTTCTGGATTAGCTCCCTCATCGATAGCACGATCCATAGCGGCTTTCATCACTTCATCACTAGGTAATCCCATACGAGAGTTTAAATCGAGCACTTCTGAGCCTAATGCCACATCATAGCCCAATGAGATGAGTTTATCTGCAACCTTGGCTGCAGAGCGGTACTCAAGCCACGCTGGCTCTGGATACATATGAAAATCGCGGCGCATAGCTATAAACGCATCACGACGCTGTTGTACAAATTCCTTAATGTCCATAATTATCTCCTTAATAAAGCTAAATCTATCTACTTCTACTATATGAATAGATGTAGGAATAGTCAACAAACGGAACTATGTATACAGTATAAATCGAATACCACCTTACATAAAATGACAAAAACCTATATTACTATGACAAAAATATGATAATCATAGCTATATAGGTTTTTAAAAAGTAATCAATTTATGTTTAAGACTCATTGAATCTAAGCAATTTCTTCTTTATTAAGTTTTTTCAATACATCTCGTTTAAGTTGTCGTTGTCGATCCCAGGCAATAATAAATACGGTAGCAATGATACAGAACATTCCAAATATACCTACCAAAGTAAATCCATTTCCCAGTAAGGCCCATCCAAATATGGCTGCCGAGATTGGCTCTAATGAAGATAAGATAGAACCTTGCACTGCTCCTATGCGCCGCACACCTTCTATATATGCATTAAAGGATACAACGGTGCCTAGAATTATAATCGTAAATAAACCGAGCCAGGTCATGCCATCCCAAATTACTTCCGATTCAATTTGTTGGAAAACAGCTACAGATAAAATACCACAGATAAACATGGCAAATCCCACTATAGATGTGGTGCCATATTTTTTAAGTAGTTCTATTGGTTGTAATGTGTACACGCATATACTTGCAGCAGACACCAATCCCCAGAACATCGCTTCCCCATTAAAGGAGGAAATATCTAAACCTTCTTGCATGACGATACAAACTGTACCCACCATGGCCAACACAATACAAAACAGATCTGGTATCGATGGCTTTTTAAAGTACCGCAGAAATAGATAAATAATAATCATCGTAGGCGCCACATACTGTAATACCGTAGCAACACCTACCCCAGAAATAGCGATAGCTCTAAAGTATGTATATTGTGCCAACGCAATGCCCAGTATACCGAATATGAGCAATTTGCCAAAGTCTTTTGCGTTCTTAAATATATCAAAGATACGTTTTCCATCTCGCATATAAGCAATCATTATTGTCAAGATGCCGGCTACTAGCAAACGGACCTCTAATAGCCACTCTACATTTAAATGTTTTGCACTCTCAAGGAATTGTACTGACGTGCCTGAAAGCCCCCAAAATAGTGCCCCCATAATGGCGAGCCCCATGCCTATCCACTGTTTCTCTTCCATACATCCTCCGCTTACAAATGCTTTCATAATATGTATCATAATAACAAAAAGGCCCCTATTCTACAATACATAGAATAGAAACCTTTCACATTAAACAGTATTAGCATTTTCAGTCCTTTTAGGCTGCGGTTTACGACGTTCAAGAGCAATGATAATAACGGTTACAATAATGAGTACTATCCCTAAAATGCCTAATAAACTAAATTGATTTCCTAGCAATGCCCAAGACAAAAATGCAGCCGAAATAGGCTCAACAGATGATAGGATAGCCCCTGAAACAGCACCAATCCGCTTAACCCCTTCTAGGTAGGCATTAAAGGATACGATAGTACCAAGGAATACTACATTAAAGCATCCTACGATAGTCCACACATCCCATACCGCGTAAGAATGGGGCTGATGAAATAAAACTGCTGCTACAAGACCACTAATGAGCATACCAAAACCTACAATAGGAATTGTCCCGTAGATTGCTAGTAATCGTACAGGGGAAACACTATATACAGCTACGCCCACAGCAGATAATAAGCCCCAGAATAAAACATCACCACGGAAGCTTTCAAAAGAGAATCCATCGTTCCCCATTAAACAAATAGTACCGACCAATGCGAGTATGACGGAAATAATTTCACCACGAGACGGCCGTTTTCCATACCTCATTAACATATAAATGATAATCATAGATGGTGCTAAATATTGTAATACCGTCGCAATGCCTGCCCCAGCAAGAACAATAGCTCTAAAATATGTATACTGACATAATGCCATGCCAAAAACGCCAAAAATTATAAGACCTAACGTATCTCTAGCGCTACGAAACACATGGAATACGTAGTTTCCTTGTCTAAACCACGCATAGAGTACGGTCAAAAGTCCAGCCGTTATCAATCGCATGGTAATAAGCCACTCTAGATTCATGTTACGGAAGTTTCCTAAAAATTGGACCGATGTACCAGACACCCCCCAAACGATAGCCCCTAGCAAGGTTAAGACAATACCTATAACTTCATATCGCTTCATGGTACTTATTCACCTAGTAGAGATACATGGACCTTAACAACAACCTTACGAATACTAATAGGCTTATCGTTAACGGCTAGCAGAGGACGATGGATATCAGAGGGAAAGAAAACCGTATAATACCCTCTGGACAGTGGATTTGCCCTTCATCTATAGATTCATTAGGATAGAAATAGCAATCTCGTTCAGGATAAGATTCAATTGGTTGTACACGACCATGATCTACAAAAAAGCCCATATTCTCTTCGACCCTCACCATAAACTGAATATCTACATAATTTTTATGAGACTCTGGCTTTGTGGTTTCAAATAATTTTGTTTCCACATCATCTACATTGGCGTACATCATATCGCCATCGATAGCATGACGACCTCCAGATAATGCTTGTAAATCGGTGTTTTTTAAGAAATCAAGAGCACGAACGATGGCCGCAGGATACCCCATCTTTGTATAATCTGCATGTATACTGGAGAAAAACATAACTATATCCTTTCTATAGGAACCATACTGCATAGACATACTATACTAAAATACAATATTAATACTGATTTTTATACCTCTATCGTAGCACATAAAAAGCTTAGCTTCCACATAGGATTATAAAATACAAACCCTCCATACGCTACATATATGGAGGGTTCAGTAAAATACTATTCAGATTTTATGACTTACGTCAATGACTGTTATACATATGAAATTGTATATTTAGTTGTATATGAAGTTGTTAGTGAAATGTCAATTCTCAATGAAATTAACTACGTGGACAGTTTTACATTACTCTTGTTCCTTGAAAGCAGCGATAATTTCATCGGCTTGCTTTTGAGGAACCTCTTCATAACTATAGAACTGACGATTAAATACGCCTTGTCCTTGTGTCATAGAGCGCAAAACAGTAACATAATCTGACATTTCTGCCAACGGTACTTGTGCTTTAACAACAGATATACCAGTTCTTTCACTTTGTTCCATGCCTAATACACGACCTCGACGACTATTTAAATCGCCCATAATGTCACCCATGAAAGCATCTGGTGCAAACACGTTAACTTCATAGATTGGTTCTAATAGGACTGGTTTCGCCTTTAAAATTACATCCTTGATAGCCTGTGACGTAGCTACTTTAAATGCTAACTCTGAGGAGTCTACACTATGGTAAGATCCATCCAAGAGTGTCACTTGCACGCCAATCATAGGATATCCCGCAATTAAGCCTTTTTCTAGGGTTTCTTTGGCACCCTTTTCCACTGCTGGTATGTATTGTTTAGGTACAGCACCACCAAAAATCTTGTCTACAAAGGCAAATTCTTGACCATCATATAATGGATCAACTTGAATTTTAACATGTCCATACTGACCATGACCGCCACTTTGTTTTTTATATTTCGATTCTGTTTCTGCAGATCCTTTAATTGTTTCACGGTATGGAATATATGGTTTTACAAGTTTCGCTTGTACGCCGTATTTACGGTCCATCTTGTTAAGGATATGTTCTAAGTGCACTTCGCCCATGCAGTCAATTTGCAATTGGCGAGCTTCCGGATTTTTCACAACTACACAAGTTGGATCTTCTTCGGCTACTTTTAACACAGCATTAGCTAATTTTTCCTCTTCGCCTTTCTTCACGGCCTCCATAGCCACGGTATACAAAGGTTGAGGGAAACGAATCGCATCGTACTTCACCTTAAAATCGGGAGCTGTTAAGGTATCGCCTGTTTTTGCATTGGCCAATTTCGGTATCACTACGATATCGCCAGCTTTTGTAGCAGTCACTGGAATTTGTTGCTTCCCGATGAGGGTAACCATCTTATTCCATTTTTTTCCTCAGTTCCTTGATTTAACGTTGAACAGCTTATCACCTTCTTTGAGTTCACCAGAGAAGATGCGTACAAAAGCTTTGTTTGCCTGCGAATGGGTCAAGCAATGTTTTTAAACACGAAATGCGGTTAGGGTTTATCCACATGCACTACAACTGGTTCACCAGTGTCTGCGGATTCAGCAGTCATCACTTTTTTTGCTGCATCTGGCATATACCGAATCATTCTGTCTAATACTTGATCTAAGCCAATACGGGATGTGGCACTGCCACACATGATTGGGCACACACGGCCTGTAATCATCCCTTCGCGTAGACCTTGGCGAATTTCTTCTAATGAAAGTTCTTCGCCTTCTAAATATTTTTCCAACAATTCATCGCTACCTTCAGCCGCGGCCTCTACGGTCATTTCCCGTATTTCTTGGGCCTTTTCGATAAGATGAGCCGGTACAGCAATCTCTGTTGGTTGGCCGTCTTTGTAAGTAAACGCAGTCATTTTGGCTACGTCTATAACGCCTTCAAAATTGGCACCTTCGCCAATTGGAATTTGAAGTGGCATAATTGCCTTGCCAAATAGTTCACGCATACGTTCAATAGTGCCAAAGAAATCAGCACCATCAACGTCCATTTTATTGATAAATGCCATACGTGGCATTTGTAATTCAACAGCATAATCCCAAGCGCGCACCGTATCTGTTTCAACGCCAGTTGTAGCAGATAATACCATGAGCATACCATCACAAGCACGCAATGCGGCACGAACTTCACCATGGAATTCATTATAGCCCGGTGTATCAATAAAGTTAACCTTATGGTCATGCCACTCACATGGTGCCATGCCCAACTGGATTGTTACATTCCGTTTAATCTCTTCTGGCTCAAAGTCCATAATATGTTTGTTATCTTGACCACGGCCAACAAAATCAACAGCACCAGAGGTTAATAACAAGGATTCTACTAAAGCAGTTTTCCCTGCCCCATCATGGGATACCACAGCTACATTACGAATCTGATCACTACTATATTCTTTCATCGGAATCGCCTCCTTATGTGAAACTTTGAGTTCTTGATATATGATTTCGACGTAGATACTATAAAAAAATCCTCTTTTTCCGAAAAAAATATTTATCGAAAAAAGTTTTTTTATAATAAGAAATTATCGGCCTACCAAGGATGCACAGCCACCATGACAAAAATTGATAATCTATGTCAGTGTGATTAAAATGACCCCGTCCGCTTACCGTAATGCTTGGAATCCCCATTTTGCTTCCATCCAACGGTATCACCGATGGACATAACGCGACGCGTCAAGCAGTCTTTACATTTATCGGCGTTATCATCCACGCATGGTTTATTATCATATAGCAAATATTTGGCACGGTGTTCAGGGATGGTAATGATAGGCATCAAAATATTAGCCCCTGCAGCAAGACCTTTTTCGCGGCCCAATGGGTCCAATGCTTGTAACGCCGTGGTAGCTGCAATATTTACATCTTTCAAGAATAGACGCGTTAAGGCAATCATCTTGAGCCCCAATTGAATGCGACGCAATTTACCTTCTTCATCATCGATGCCCATTGCTAACGCCTCTTGGCCTAATGGCGTATCATGATGCACCACATACGGTCCCATACCGATCATATCGATATCCATATCGCGATAGAACAAGATATCATTCACCAAGTCTTCCTCTGTTTGACCTGGTAAACCAATCATAACGCCTGTGCCAACTTGAAACCCTACACGGCGCAACCGGCGTAAACATTCAACACGCGTTTCAAAGGAATGTAATGTATCACGAGGATGAATTTTGTGATATAGCTCTTTATTCGTTGTTTCAATACGCAATAGATAGCGGCTAGCACCCGCTTCACGCATACGGCGGTACGCCTCTTCACTTTGTTCCCCTACGCACATCGTAATGCCTAGGGAGCCATCACCGATAGCTTTGATATCGCGGATAAGATTAACTACATAATCGACGAATACATCATCACAACGTTCTCCAGATTGAAGTGTAATAGAACCGTATTCATGATCATACGCCCATTGCGCCATCTTGATGATATCTTCACGATTCATATCAAAGCGTTCCGTCTTATCATTTTCTCGACGAATACCGCAATAATTACAGTTTTTAATGCATCGGTTCGAGAACTCGATGAGGCACGATAATACGCTACAGGCTGTACATATTTCGCCTTCACTTCGTAAGCCTTTTTATAGATTAACTGCAACTGTTCTTCATCAGTTACAGACATGAGAAATCTTAGCTCATCCTCTGTTAGCCATTCATCGCCAACGAGGTCTTTTGCAAGAATGTCTTGCACTTGCAAACAATCACTTCCTTTCATAACGAACCGTCATCGATTCGCTTGGTATAGTAATGGATTCGATATCTGTAACGCAGATAAATCCATTAATTTCACGCGGCAAATCCCGCACATGCTTCACTTGGTTCGTTAAACATGCATGAGCCATCATGCCACGACTCATTTTTGAGGATGTACTCATCTGTTTATATGTGTCGCCTCGTAATTCCCAAAATTCAACGGTTACCACCTTTGGATGGTTCACCATTTTTGCATATTCTTTAGACGCTAGGTTTAGGATCCAATCCTCCTTGTGAAAGTATGCATCCACCGCTTCACGCCAAGTTTCATATAGATTCATGCCCACCTTATCGACCATATCTAATCGATAATCTCTAACGCCCATCGTAGGTTCTACAACGCCGTATAACGCAGACATTATAACGAGGTGATTTTTGCCAAAGTTCTTAGCCTCATCAGATAGTCCTGTCCAATCCAAGTATTTAAAGGCAATACCATCGTAGCTTTCACAAGCAAAACCTACAGGATGAGACTCAAACTCTTGATAGAAATCAAAGAGCGCCTGCGCCTTATCTTCCTTTAGTTTTAAGGCCTTGCCAAGTGCTGCTACGTCGAGAGATTGTACATGTGTTACAATCTCTTGAGTAATATGAGGCTGGAATTGACCATCACGGACCGCAATTGCAGTATCAGGAATTGTTTTTGTCTTACTAGAGAGAGGACGATTTTCATGGGATAATTCCGCCTTGATACTTTCCTCTGTCAAATTGTCGATAAGATCTGGGTTCCACAACATGAGAGGCACTGCCACAACATGACTGGCTTTCATTTCTTTACATAATTTAACGCATTCTGCCAAATAAGGAGATTCATTATCGTGAATATCGCAGATGATAACTACATGGCGGCCTTTTAGATTAACCCCTTCGTAATCGATGCTTTCACCAGACACTGTAAGCAAACCGGTTTCCAAACGGCCTTCACTCATATCATTTGACGCGAGACATCAAAAATATGCTCAAGCATGGTAGATACAGGTGTTACAACAGGTCCTGTACCAACGAGGGCCTCTGGTTGGGCATGAACGATAACGGTTTTCTTGCGTTTGTCCGTTCTAAACTCCATGAGTGCATGTTCTAATGCAGAGAAAAATACGAATAATTGCCAAGGATCTAATGATCCTGTTTGGAACATATCGATAATAGTGCCATCCTCTTCGATATTAAGGCGCGCCAATAATTCTTCTGCAATGTCGTGAACGACCTCTTTATAATCAGATTGTAAAGGTGCATTTAATTCATTTAATTCATTCATTTCTTTTTCTGTTGCCATGAAATCCTCCCTGAAAAATACATATATAAACTGTTATACTAGCAAATTAAATTCTATTCTTTATTGTACCATATTTTCACAGTCTTATATGTTACTACAACTACATTTCTTCAATCTATTTTATCTATATTCCATATAAATAAAACACTGCCTATTTCTGTGAAACATCTCACAAAAAAACAAGCGGTATATATTAGCTATAACCAATAAGTAAATATTCATCAATGTTACTTATAAAACTTAATCATATTCCCTTTATAGGGATTATAGTGAACGTCATCTGTTTGCATACGAGCATCTGCTTTTAGACTTTACCATTCTTGGAACCTGTATAGCGAATACGAACATCACTCGTTTAGTCTTTACACGAGAGTCATCAATCTTTGAAATTTCTTCATTTTTTTCCTTTGATTTGCTCATCTGTTAACGCGCCTCAGGTTTTTTACCTCATCATTAGCTTTTACAGAGCCTCTTGTTGATACTTTTGTCTTCCAGATTTTTCCTTTTTTTTTCTCAATTTTTGGCTCGTTCTCTGTATTTTTCTTATCCCGCAATGCGGTAATCCATTATATCACGCATGTTTTCTTGGTAGATACGCAACGCAAATTGACGGTCATTTGTCGTTCATTTGTTCCCGCTTTTTCCACGACTTCGTCAAGTAAAGGCATCAATTCATCCTTTTGTATAGCTAGTGCTATCATCGAATGTAAATCCATGTGTGTCCGTAATGGCCCCATGTTTTACCAGCGTTTTTAACGCTTTGTATGTCCAATCATTTGGTGTAATCAAGGTTAGACTTACCAGGATGTACAGCAGATACTACTTTAACATCATCGGTACTCACTACCATCTACCACAGGACGGGCACTAGGGAATTTGCAAAATCTTCCGCATGAGCCACACCTGAAGGATGCCACTAAACATAGGGTCCCAATACTAAGGGCGCGACGAATCATCGACAAGTGACGTGTATACTGTGTATTCATAAAGAGTCTCCTTAAATTAAATTTTATACAATCTCATTATAAGCAATCAGATATGAATACGTCAACTCTATCCCCATTCCTTACACTGTATGGTTAATAAAAAAGACCTCACATCAGACGATGTGAGGTCTCAGCATGGCGGAGGATTAGGGATTCGAACCCTAGCGACGGTAACCCGCCCTAACGATTTAGCAAACCGTCCTCTTCAGCCTCTTGAGTAATCCTCCATGCTTTACTGGGTAATCATATCATACCCAATAAGGCGTTGTCAATTGAATTATTTCAACATAGATTCAATGAACCAAATTTGTTTTACATAATATTCAATGTGATCTTCCATCATGTTGGAAAGCAAGAAATTATCTTCTTCACCAGCAGCTTCACGAATAGCAGCAGCTTGATCTTTCATATATTTGAAGTCATGAAGTAAAATTTCGATAACTTTATGTTGAGGAATATTTTCTTGACCTAGTTCACCGATTTTTGCCAATTTTGCATATTCAACAGAATTTACCAATGGGAATTCACCTTGCATTTTTACATGTTCAGCTACTGCATCAAAATATTCAAATGCTTCATCATAAATGGATTCCAAGTATTCATGGATAGATTTGAATTGTGGACCAGTTACATTGAAATGAAGGTTGTGTAATTTTACATTCCATACGGAAAGATCTGCTAAATATTGATTTACTTGTTGTACGTTTTTCATAATAATTACTCCTTTTTTTCATTTAATTCTCAATTAAATATTTATCCTAACATCAGGACAAATCCAGTCGGCTTTTTATGCCTGTTATTTTTTTCCTGTAATTTATAATCAGTATTGATTACATGATTATATTAACAATAATGATTTTCCTTGTCAATAACTTTATCGATTTTTTTCAATGAAAACTTTTTATGAAACAAAAAAACCTCTTACCATCAGATATGCATCTAACAGCAAGAGGTCTAAGCCAGTCTATTTATATATAGTATTCTATGTAGTTTTCAGGATATGGACTATCATTAGATGCTCCATTTTTATTCTTTCGTCTAGGTTTCCGAACGTACATATTTTCTGGATCTGTTTCAAAGATAACCATATCTTTCGGAATATCGTGTTTTATAACTAGATTACAACCGATTTTGGTGCGCGCTCCAATCGTAATATCTCCTAAAATTTTTGTACCTGTACCAATGAGTACATCATCTTCCACGGTGGGATGGCGTTTTGTTTTCTTAGAGGACATCCCCCCCAATGTTACTTGGTGGAACAATGTCACATTATCTCCTACAATAGCCGTTTCACCAATAACAACGCCCATACCATGATCAATAAATAAGCCCCGACCAATGGTAGCACCTGGATGAATCTCAATGCCTGTTACATGACGAGAATGAAGTGCTATACGGCGTGCCAATGTAGGCCATCCCGCCTTATAAAGGCGATGCGCAAAGAAATGCCAAAACAAGGCCGTAATATGAGGATACGTCCATATAACCATCCACACATTAGTGGCGGCCGGGTCAGAATCCATGACGCGTTTAATATTGTATTGAATTTTGCCCCATAATTCGCGCAAACCTTGCATCATAAGTACTCCATATCTACGTTCATTACACGAACAGCGTGTCTATCAAAAATATAACGCCCTTGGATACTCCCAAGGGCGTAAGTCACGGTTTTAACAATCACCAAACTATACACTGGGTATAATCATTTGTACACTCTATAAATATATTCCTACTCTAACACCTAGGAATATATCTGTCAAGAATTTTGAGGCTCTTTAAAGTCCGCAGTTTATAGGAAATAACTGAGTTTATCGTATTTTACCAAGCGTGCTAATCACCGAATCCCACGTAATAGGCACAGTCACAATGGCAACGGCAATTCCTATCCATAAAAGACTACCGATGATAACTGTAAGCCTAGAGAACACAAACTGAAAAGCCCTACTATTGCCATATAAGATGATGTTCTTTCGTTCATGCAATACAATATGGCCCCATAAAAAACCAGCTAAGGTATACGTTAAAATATGCGGGTCCAATATTAAATAAGAAACCACATCTGGCATATGCTCTTTTCTAGATATAATTGGTGAAAGCAAGCCATTTACCTCAACGGCCCATAGTTTATACCACAATAACATCAATATGGCAGGCCACATAGAACGCCATGTCATCCATAAAACATAGCCATAATTTACCACGCCCCTGCCACTTGACCATGATGCTGTTGTAAATATCGATCCATGCGAAACTCTGAACCATAACCTTGCTCAATTTGCCAATAGTGAAACTGTACATTTCGTTCCCCATGTGTAAAATCTACAAAGCCTAGTGTTTGCAACAGCACTAGAGCAAATACAGCAATGGTGACAACCTGAAACCATTCACTAAACAACCAACTAGACGGTACCATACAGTCTGTAACCGCCATGTCGATACGCAATACCAAAAGTATCAACGCTACATAAGCACTCCACCGTGTCCATCGGCTGTAAGTATGTAATGAACTATGCCTACCAACGACGATTGCTGCTGGATGCAATGACAACAATAGGCCAAATACAAAACAAAATATGAATGACGAGATGACCGCTATAAATTCGTAATTCATCTTAACGGTACGCTACGCGTTCAGGCTGCATATCGTGGAAATGAAGGCGCTCTTTTGCTGTCTTTTCCCACTCTGTACCAGGCTTGCCATAGTTTGCGTATGGATCAATAGATAGACCTCCACGAGGCGTAAACTTGCCCCATACTTCGATATACTTTGGATTCATCAACTTAATCAAATCCTTCATGATGATGTTGATGCAGTCTTCGTGAAAGTCCCCATGGTTACGGAAGCTAAATAAGTACAATTTTAAAGATTTGGACTCAACCATTTTCTTATCTGGTACATACGAAATGTAGATGGTCGCAAAGTCTGGTTGCCCTGTCATAGGACACAAGCTTGTAAACTCAGGACAATTAAACTTAACGAAATAATCATTATCAGGGTGTTTGTTATCAAACGCCTCTAATACCTGTGGTGCATAATCAGTTGGGTAATCGGTCTTGTGACCTAACATCGTTACCCCTTGTAACTCTTTTTCAGATCTGCCGGATGCCATAAGGAACCTCTTTCTATAAACTCTATAACTCTATAATTAAGATATATTAAATAATTCATGTAATACTTAATTATAGCATATAAAGAATGAACTAAAGCATTACATTCTCATGCAATTCATCAAAGGTAAAAGCATATTCTTCCACACGCATAATCTCTTACCAATCATTATGTAATAAAAGGGAGATATAGATTTTGTCCTGTTCCTCAAATATATCTGCACCAACACAATAGCACGGAGAGGCAAAAAGAAAAATTAATTTATGATTTTTTTAAAAATACGTTACTATTCTATTATATCTATTTTTAATACTCATCAAATGGATAATCATCAACAAAATCACGTGCTAGACTATATTTTTAAAAAGTTAATAAAGCTCAAAGATGCAAGACATCCAATACATTTATAATAAATAATCTTTATGAATCATCACTAATACTTAGGATATACTTTTAGTGCTTTTCATGTAGTTCATATTTTTTTAATTGATATTAGAACTAATAGTATTTCTAATTAAAACTCTAAATTTAATAAATAGATATAATAAACCCTACTACGAGAGTCTCATAGTAGGGTTTAATTAGTTATAAAGGATAATAAAAGATTGTGTTACTTTCCTGATCATACATTATAGAAGTTTTATTATACAGCAGGTACAGTACGTATATATTAACTAATGGTACAAATAAGCCAATAAGCCAAAAAAATACTACTATTAGTATCTAGCAAGCGTCTACATATCATTGTAATTACAGTATATATAAGATAAAATGTATAACGCATATCTTAAAATAGATGGCTCAATCGTATAAGTTACCACAAAATTATACATAACAAAAGGCTAAGAACACATTGAACATATGCCACTGACGAACAGTACTACGCCCATAAAACCATAGGCTATCTATTAAAATACTTTTATAGATATCAACCCAAAAAGGATATGTATCCTGACGACTATAATACAACTTTAAAGTCTTAATCTGTCCATCGGTTAAATCATTTCTGTTGCCCCACCATACATCAATAACTTTATTATCAAAAATAATTCCATTAGTTTCAATAACATCAGGGTTAGACCATAATTTATCAATCCCAAATGCAAAAAGTAGAAGAATCCCGAACAAAAAAGGAAAGAACAGCTCAGGGGTATCTACGCTCCACAGCACTTTTATTCCCAAATACATAATCAGTAGTTCCGCTAAACCTAAAATTAGAACTAGAAATAGTAATACTATTCCTAAAAAGTAAAACCATTATTAAAAAAATCATGATAACGACATTAAGCCAATTAAAGGAATATTTTTTTATAATAATTCAACCGCATGTGATTTGTTATAAAAACAAAAAAAGGATATAAAGAATATGCCCTACATAAAAATAACATATTATAGTATTCCTGATTATATATTTTATCAAAAAGGCGTAGAAAGCATAAAAAAATATTTTGCTTCTATACCCAATAAAACTAAAAATATTAATTGAAAGATAAGTTTGTATATTCATCGTAAGTGTTTTAAATTTACTTACATATTGAATTAACTCCTTTACTTCAATCTTAAACTTAATAAATTCTGATTGTATAAAAGTACTCATTTCTGCTCATCCACTTTATTATTCTTATAGACTTCATTAAACTCTCGTTCAGGAAGTACACTCCACCCCACATCTCCATGTAAAATTTCATACTTATGAGTAGGACTTTTTACAGACTTTATTAAACTCATAGTTTTACCATCTCTACCATAATATAAACTACCCTCCATTGGATGTTGATGATGATATGCTATAGCAACCAACTCTGCTGCAGAAGCATTATTAGTCCGCTTGTTAATTTTCATCTAAAGCTGATTTATCTGCAACAGATTTTTATCTCCATTCTTATTCCAATTGATTGATCTATATCGATTATAGTATCTCCATGAGTAAATATTCTAGGCTCAAATTCTTGAATATCTCTTCCTGAATGTAAGTTCTTATTTTCTCTTTGTCCCATTACTGGAACTAAAGGAGAGCTAATTACAGAAGCCGCATTTGAGAATCCATCATTCTCTCCTTTAGTAAATAAATCTTTCGTTCGAACAAGTCTGGCAAGATCACGTAGAGTAAAGTTACCTTTTATAGTTGCTTCACCACCAATAAAAATTCTATCATCAGAAGACATTCCTTCAACAACTTTTAAACTAGCCTCACCTATACCTTTTCTTAATCCTAATCCAAAATACCCTTCGGTATCCGCACCTACACGTTGCATTTTTTCAGATTCTTTTTGATATTCACTCCTACCTACAATCATAAGAACATCAGGTTCGCTTAATGCTACCTTATAAGCTGGATATCTAACAGATTTCAACAGAAACTTTCCATCATTAAATACAACTTTATAATCATCTGCAAGATTTTGAGGGATTTTTCTTTTTCCGCTATTATTCGAGATATAACGTAGCTCGGATCAGCATGTCTTACATCAAGATTATTTAAACTATACTTAACCTTTTCACCTTGTACCTTTTCTCCAAAAAAAGATGGACTAGCCTTTGTATAAAAATCCGTTGCAAAAATATTGCCATTATACTCCCCTAACTCATATCTAGATACTTCTCCAGATGATACGGTCTTAGCAGTAGATCGGTCGTCCATATATTCATTTGTTACTTTAACAGGAATATCTTTGCCATTATTAACAACCATACCGGCTGGAAGAGTAACAAGATTATTAATATTAAGGATTTTAGTAAAACTATTATTTATGTAATAATCATAGTGTTTAATATCATAACTCTCCCACTCTTATTAATGGCTACATATCTATATTCTTTTTGTTATTGGATCAATCCCATATAATACTAACCATTCATTCTCTCTTATATTATCTAAGGTTATCTTCCTACCATGTACTTCAATACTTTTTCCTTGTTTTAATGTTTCTATTTTTTCCTTAATATCTCGTATAGTCTGGTATTCATTCCATTTAGTCCCATATTGTGCTTCAGCTGCACCTGTCACTGGTGAATGGCCTAAACTACCATTTACAGCAGCACCTAATAATGCACTTAATGTTTGAGCTACATCAGGTTTCTCTTTTGCAATTTTTTGAATTTCTCCAATCAATGCTTCATTGGTAGCACCAGCATAAAAACCACTACCCGGTTTATTCCCTGCCATACGAGCAGACACTTCAGCGACTACACCATGGGCTATTGCTTTTGCAGTTTTACCTTCCTTAGAGGTTGGATTCCAATTATGTAATTGACCAAAAGCTTCTTTAGCAAATAATTTAGATAACTCTTGGCGTTCTTCTATTTTCTTTTTATCGAAGATTTCATCAAGCTTATTTAAACTATCTTTTGTATCTCGTGACAGTGTTTGAATATTAAAGTCAGTGTCTCGTACTTCTATTGTACCATTTGAAATAGCAGATTTTGTAGTAGAAGAATTAGATTTACTAGAGTCTGGCAACAGATTAGGTAATTTGCCCAATGTATTCCACACGGCATCTTGCCCCGCTTTACTTAGATTCTTAAACTCACCGACATGATTATAACTCATGCCTACATTACGAGATGTATAGTCTGCCTTATTTTCAATATCTTTTAACAACTAATGATCCAGTAGAAAGTTTATTTTTATTAGAGTTTGCTGTACTATCTATAACAGCTCCTGTTAATGATGTTGTTTCAGCCGTGTTAATTGCAAATCCACCGTCACCTGCATAAATACCAGCTTGATTAGTAACACTTGCATAATCACTTTTCATTTTACCTTTGCTTGAACTCATAGATACATTACTTAGAGAACCCGCATTTGTAGATACGTTAAACCCTTTATTAGAGCTTTCACCTACATATGTCTTCGTATCTTGTAAGCTTTCAATAGAAAGATTGCCACCTACGTCGGCTGTTACAGCTTTACCTATTACCTTGGAACCACTGATATGGGTATCCTTTCCTGATGTAATAGTAACAGCATCCGAACCTACAACAGTAGTACCAGTATGTGTTGTTACCTTAGTGTTACTCTTTTGTTTTGCAGCATTAGCACTTGCATCAAAACCTAGTATACCGCCGCCAGCAACACTAATATTAGCCCCAACAGACCAGCCTTTGCTCTTAGCATTTTCAAGCTTTTCACTTGTATTTGTCGCCGCTTGTAAAGATACATCATTAGAAGCCACTAATTTCACTGTTTTACCTGAAATTGTTTCACCAACAGCTTTAATATTTCCTTTGATAGAGTCTGCACTATTAGCCTCAATTGTAATATCTCCATTACTTTCAATAGAGCCTCCATCAAATGTATTGGCTTCATAGGAAGACTCACTTCGACTACTACTAGAGCCAATACTTACACGAATATTTACAAGATTATCTGCTTTAGCACGTTTCTTAGCTTTATATCCAGCTTGATCATTTTCTAAATCAGCTAACTGGGTCTTACCTTTTTGTACTAATGCATTTCCCTTTGTATCTTTTAATTTTGCAGTTTCCTTTAACTGTTCTTTTGATACATCACTCAAATTAGTACTACCAATCCCTGTTGCTTTATAGAGATCAAATTTAGCAGATTCCTTTAAAGCAACTCCATCTCGAATGGTTTGACGACCTTCTTTATAAATATTGCCAGCGGTATAGTTAGAATAATCATATAGATTAGTAGCTGCTGTTTTAAGCTCTTTACCTGCTTCCATATATTCTAGTGCAGCCAAACGTTTATCTTCACGACCTTTAGCTTTTTGTTGTAATCCATAGGCCGTATTAATAGCACTTGCTACAGAACCGCCAAGACTAACCGTAAGGCCAGAAGATTTATATTCGTGACTTTCTTTAGAAAGGTAATGATTTTCCTTGCCATCTAACACTATATCTTGTCCACTAAGTCTAATTCCTTTATCCGCTATAATATCTGTAGTAGTCAAGTGAACCGTATCACCAGCTTGTACAGTAACCTCACCATCAGTAGATCCTAAAGTAGTAGCTTTATGGGTAGTTTCATCGATATAATAGTTATCTTTAGATTGTTTTTTTTACCAATCATGATACCCATACCTACACCCATGATACCAGATTTTTTTACATCTTTAGAGGCGGTACTTAGCGTATGCTCTGCTGCTGCATCAGTTGTTACATTATGACCTGCTAATACAGATGTTCCAGCAGTACTTACTATATTAGAAGATGTAAGTGTCACATCATTATTAGCACCTACCACTACAGTATGACCACTAACGGTACTCATTAACGCATGTTTAGATTCATCATTAGTCTTAATTTTAGTTTCTTTCTTATTAAGGAACCCTTTTTCTTTATAGGTTAACGCAAAGGCATCCTTAGATTCACTATATCCATTTTCAATGGATACGTCATGTTCACCAACCACTTTTACAGTACCGGAATCACTGCTAACAGTCAGATTACGGGCCTTAACATCATGTTTGGCACCAATAGATACATTGCCACTAGCCTCTATTGTCGTTCCTAGTTCAGTTTGACGATAGGTTCGTAAATAATTATCCCCATCTTGAGTCATATCTTTTTTAGCAGTAAGAGTGTCTGTAGTGCTATTAATATCATGTCCAGCGGTAATAGTGATAGCGCCTTCTTTACCTAATGCTTCGATAGTCGCACCACCTAAGTTTACATCATTGCCAGCAGATACAATCATAACGCCTGTATCGCCAGTTACAGCAATACCAGCTGTTTTATGTAAAACATCTTGGTTTGTTAAATGCGCAATAGAATTGCTAAAGGTAATATCCTCTTTAGCTTGTAGTTCTACAGCATCACGACCAACAACTTGACCTTGTTGATAAATAGTTCTATCCGATTGCAACCCAACTTTGTCTGCCTTAATGTGACCACTATTAACGATATCTTTATCGGTAGCAAGAATGACTGTTTTACCTTGAATCACACCTTCATTACGGATACTATCCTTTGCATTCATAACCAATGTATTAGCACTCATTAAGGTTCCATCAGTATGTAACTGCAAACCATTGCTTTGTTTAAGATATACTTTAGGATAGATTACCTCAACAGGCTTACCCTCTACCATAACAACATCTTTTACAAGCCAGACCATATCACTAGTGAGACTAGCGGCTTGTTCTGCCGTCAGTGCTACACCTGGAACAATACCATGTTGCTTAGCATAGGCAACACCGGCATCCATGAGAGCTTTAAATTGGCTTTCATCATCTGTATACCCATCAAGGAATCTATACCCTGTACCAGATACAATCTGATGTCTAACCAATGTCTGCTCATACAAACCATCGCCTAATCGCTTTTCAATATTTTCAGGCTTTGTTTTCATCTCTCGATACATATAATCGGATGATAAAAAGGCTTTTTTGTTCGTAAATTGCGGATCTGTTTCTACTACATAGTTAGCAGTGCTTTCAGGGTGTATTCTATACAAAGATTCTGTAGGCAATGCCAAAATATTAGTTCCTGCTGTTGGTTTAGATGCATCATTACTGCTATCTTGTGCAAATGGATTTAAGAAATCTTGTACCTCTTTACGGTGATTAGCACCAACCTCACCTTTAGCCTTACCATTTTTATCTTCTTTCTTAGCAACCCCAAGTGATATTGGATTTTCTTTATTCACTTGTGGTGTCATAAACACTTGACCCTTATAACCTCGGCGCCAAGATTTATGAGGAAATTTACGCTTATATCTATAGGTTACTTCAGTAGTCCCAAAAGTATTTGTTACTTCTTGATTTTCTTTTGCTACTTGATCAATAGCACCTGTAGTAGTTAACGTACCACCTACAACCATTTGACTATTTTCATTGATCCCATTTCCGGTGAATGACACATCCCCACCAAAGCGCACAACACCTGGTGTACTGTTTGTCACCTCTTCTTTAGAGGTCATTGTTTTAGTTCGAATAATAGTATAATCGTCTATTTTTTCATTAGCCACACCAGAAATCTGTTGGTTATATAGTTTAGCCTTTTCATTATGCCCTTTGATTTTATCATTTAATGATGCCAAAATCGGCTTAAATTGTGCATCCCACGCCTCTTGTTCAGGGCCTGCTGTTTGAGGGCGCTCTGTCGTCATAGATGTAATGCCAAACTCCTTAAAAATAGGGTCATTATAGCATACGATGGTACTTGTGTACCAATATATTCTGCCGGAATTGGCGCTTCACCAGCCGCTTGTTCTTCTGGTGTAATTTGTTCTACAGTAACATATTCTGCAGCCTCGTATATAGGCATTGGTGCCTTACTACTATGACTATGATAGGCACCATAGCCACTGTTTAACGAGCTAAATTCAGACTTTTTAAATGTTTGCCCTCGCTCGCTATGATCTTTGTCAGTAATCAAGATTTGGTCTTCTTGCGCCGTAAGCATAGCGTCATTACTTTCACCAGAAAGGCCTTTTTCAATTTCAGGGCTAACACGTTTTGCGGTAAATGACGAGTTCTTATTTTGGTAGTCTTTACTTCGAATGACACCATTGCCCATTCCGTCAATAGTACCACCAATGTTGTGCAATGTATCACGACCGTCTAGCGTCATAGTACCACCACTATATATAAGAGACTTTTCTCTATTCAAAATAGAGTCCGCCTCAATAGTTACATCTTCTCGACCTGCAATAGTACTCCCTTTATGAGCAGATAATTCCTCTTGTACTAACTTAACAGCTTTTAGTTTTTCATCATATACTTTGGATAGTTCTTTGATTCGGTTCAAATAGTTATCTTGTTCAGTTTTTGATGTAAAAGCTGTAGTATCTACAGCATAGGCTGCTTCAAGCTTATCTTCTGCTGCTTTCATATCTGCCATAGCCGCATCTAATTTGGATTCTAACGCTACATTCTTACGGTTTTCGAGTACCTTCGTTTGTATCGCTACTTTTCCACCATAAATACGACCATTCTCTGTATTATGTAGCTCTTTACTGTTAATTGTCGTAGTACCACCAGATACAATCACTGCATCAGTATTACGAACGGTACCTGCCACAACAGACAAGGAACCCTTACTTGTAACAGCGCCTTGCGTGTTAGCACCAGCTGCAATTGTATTTTTGTTAGTTAAGGATTCTTCTACCTGAATATGTCCATTATTAACAGATGTAATATGCCCTGTATTTGTTAGTTCTTTTGTTTCTAATGCTAACTCTCCACCAGAGGCAATTATTTTTGTATTCTGTATAGAATTTGCTTTAGCCACGAGACTTGTATCGGATTGAAGTGTACCATTAACAGATAGATGACCATTAGCATCTACTGAAACAGACTGAGTGCCTGCCACTACACCATTCAGATTAACACCTACACCAGCTTCGGTACCAACCATAGTAATATGATTTGCATACATCCCACCAACTGCAGCCACATCCAAACCAATAGTTGGCTTTGTTTCAGTAGACGACAAATCTAACGCTGTAGCCTTTAAGTTCTTGGCATCAATATTATTTTGTCCTGTACGAGTATTAAGTGTATTTGCCCAAACACCTGCATTTACATCAATAGTTCGTGCCAAGATAGATACAGAATCTGCACGTTTCCCATCAAGGCCTTTACCTTCAATAGAAACGTTTCCATGTTCTACGCGGTAATGTTGTAAATCTCCAGCATCATCTAATTCTGATTTACCTGTAGTTAACACAGCATGATCCGTATTAAGGAATCCCCCACCATTAACTGTAATACCGTTAGGGTTAGCAACCACAACGGAGGCTTTTTGCCCCGCCACTTCTAAATAGCCACTCATAGATGTTGGTGCATCTGATGTAACTTGGTTTACGATGACCTTTGCAGTACCATTCACCATGTTACTATTCCCTTGCACATAACCAGCAAGTTCCGTTTTACTCGTTACATATGAGTTATTTAGAATAGCACCCTGTTTCTCAACATTAAATTGGTCATACTTATTCATAGAGACGCCACCATTAGTAGGTGCCGTAATATTAACCACTGGAATGTGATTAGCTGTTTCCTGAACTAATGGCCGTTCAGTAATAGCAGCATTATTATCAGGCATAATAGGAGCTGCCAACACCATCGATTGAGATGCTACTACTACGCCAAAAGTGAGCCAAGACAATATCTTTCGTCCCAGCGTACGTCGTTCTTGATTTGTTTTACACATACAACTCTCCAATTATGTAAATACTAGCTCAACACATGCTAGCTCAACACATATATAGTCATAATCATATTGAGATTAGAATCTGTACCCTATAGTAAATCCGCTATAAAACTTCTTCGTATGATATCCTTGCGGTTTATATAAAGGGGTACTTACAAATGCATCGACCATGAGCCCTGATGCATAGTTACCACGTATACCTAATGCTGTACCAGCAATACTTTTTCCAACTAATGATTCCGTACTTTACCATATACAGCCCCTACATCAAGCCCAAGATATAGTTCTGTATTTAGCCGCGGAATAACTGAGGATACTTCATTACGTATATACCAGCCACTATCGCCCATAAGTGTATATTCACCATCAAAACCATAAATACTATATCGATTGCCAATATTGATAGTATCTACACTATACACTCTCTTACCGCCTTGTACCCATTGTCCATGGAGTGAAGAGGTAAATGATGCTGGTCTATGGCCCATAACAAATGGTTTACGATAATCTACATCTACAAGCCACATATGATATCTTGAGGTAGGACCACCCATAGCAACAGATGCCTTATGCTCAGTTGTGCGCCAAGTGCGCCTATCCCCCACTGGAATCCTAAACGAGAGTACAGCGTAGCATTCCCAAAATATTTACGGTTAGAAACACCAAACTCCATTGAAGTGGTACGTAATGCTTGCACAGGCAGTTCCATATCATTGATAAAGCGATGATTATGACGTGTGCTAATAGAAATATCAAATGCCCGTTTTTCACGTTGTGTACGTGACCAAACATGATTCCATTTTGCCTTGATAGTACTGGACTTACCACTGTATGTGAAATCATAGGGATTAGATTGAATGGTTTGATGGTATCTTGATTTGGAAAAACTAACACTAAACGTATCTTTACCATGTGGTATCACATAATTAAGACTGGCTGCGCGAGTTCCTTTTATACTGCCTGCACCGCTTAAATCACCTGACAATGACATTGTTAACGTATCATTAGCTCTAAAAGCTTGATCTAACGATGCAGTAAAGCTACCTTGATATACACCTGTTGATTCAAGACCACTATTATCGATACTAATTGATCCGTGTACTGGTTTCTCTTGTTTAATCGATAGCTCTATAATAGAAGTACCAACAGATGTACCTGGAAGTAGCTGCATTGTTACCGATTGAGATGATACACGTTTCATCTGCTCCAGGCCTTGTTCTACATCCCTGATATTAAGGATATCTCCAGGTCTCACAGAGAAAGCCGTTCGCCAAGGACCATGAGTCGAAGAATTACTATATCGAATATCTTCCACTCGTCCCGGTAGAACCATAAACTGCAACGTGCCAGAATTTACATTTTGTTCAGGAATATATACTTGTGAGGTAACGAAACCTCTATCTAGCAACTTACGTTGAAGGGGAATTACGTATATTAGTAATATCTGCTACTGTTACTGTTCTTTGCTCATTTTTACGTGCAATCTTATGTAAGAACGTAAATTCCTTAGGTACACCATCTAACTGAATATGATGAATAAAAAAAGACGCACCATTCTGATCTGAAGGTACGTCTATAGGTGCCGGTTCGCTAACAACGGTTTCAACGCGCTCAATATCTAAGCGAAGGTTCCGTTCCTGTTGAACTTCTCGGTCTTGTTGTAATTGTTCTTGCTGTGCCATAGGCATAATCGGATTCTCTGCATATGCCCCAAAAGACATAGATGCACCCAATACACCTAGGCTAAGAAGAACTAAGCGTTTTATCTTCACAAAACTCTCCTAAATACATACTCTAACAACACCAATCATGATTAAATCATAATTTTTTTCTATCAACAGAATAACATGATTAAAGTTTTTGTAAAGTGTAAATTATTATTAAATTTACACTTTATGTAAAAATAAACTAACAACTTATATAGATGTACTATTAATTGCATCAAAATTAAAGTTTATAATAAAAATATTCATATACATTTAGTACTATTATTATATTCAGAACGATATAACACCTTATGGAGGTCCCTTATGAAACTAAAACAGCTTATTTTATCTAGCATCGCTCTAGGTGCGCTAGCTTTCACAGTAGGCGTGGCACAGCCGGCACATGCAGCAATCGGCATGGAATCCCCAGCAGCAGCTCAAAATCTAGAGAAACCTGCGTCCGTAACGACACAACATCATATTAACGTGGATGGCAAGGTATTAGAACCGGTGAAGGACCATCAAAACGTAGCCTATGTAAACGGCCAACCGCTCGTAGCATTACGACAAGTATCGGAAGCATTAGGATATAAGGTAGCGTGGGACACACCAACAAAAACGGCATTGGTAGATATGAGCATTGCTACACTAGCCATCCAGCCAGATCAAGCGCAAATCGTGAGAAAAGGCAAGTTGCAAATTATCAACCTTGATACATCCGAATCTATGCTGCCTACACCGCGCATGATAGATGGTCAATTATTCGTTAGCCCTAATGTCTTCAAATTATTATTAAATGATGTAAAAATCACGAAGGATGAAATCTTTATTGCTCCACAACGCATGCAACTTCAATCTACAACAAATACAGATGTAGTGCATACAAACGGAATTAATACATTCTTGCCACCATCTGACAAGGCTACTACAAAAGTAGAATCCAACACAAAAGCCACTATAAAGGACGAACCTTTAATCAAGGTTAAACATACACAAACAACTGACAAAAATACAAAAGAATAATACAAATAGTAAAGCCCTTCGGACGCTATGATATGTACCCCCTTTACTGGACAACCGGTAAAGGGGGTACATATCACTACCGAAGGGCTTTTGTATATGCAACAACGGCGGTTCTACCAAGAACCGCCGTTTCATTATCCCCTATTATTTAAATAGAGTGTTAAACAAGTTTTGCAACAAGGAAAGCAAAGAGCTAAGAATGTCTTGTGCTGTTTTGTCCGTAGAATTTGTATTTGTTGTGCTAGCTGTTGTTACAGAACCAGCTGTTTTAGTAGGTTCTACTGTTACTGTAGTTTTAGCAGCAGGCGCTGGTGTCACCGCAGTTGTTACAGGTTCCACAGGTGCTCTACCAGTAGATGGTGTAGGTGTCAAAACTGGGGGACGAACAGAATCAGTATATTTATAGCCATAAGATGCGTTAGCTGGTTGTGCTGTAAATGCTACAACGCCTAAAGCCATGACAGACGCCATAAGAGTTATAGATAATTTTTTAGCTTTTCTCATAAGAAACCTCCTAATAAAGCACATGTATAATCCACTATGTTATCAAATATTTTGATAACAATTCGCATTGTATTCTTAAGAGATAAGCTAAACATGAAAATTTTTAAACTTCATCGAATCTTAATCGATTTCAAGCTATCGGATAAGCCTTTAATTGATTCTTTGGCATCATCTAAAATGCCTTTTGCATCACTTGGTGGTTTGATATTTTCTTGATTTATCGATTGGCTATTACCTTGCGCACGTTTCATATTTTGACTGGCCTGTGCCATATCATTTTTTATACCATCAATCGTATTGCCAAGCTCACCAAAGGTACTTTCATCATAGATTGCAAAATTACTTCCCCCATTGGATGTAATATTCAACGGCCCCAGTGTTAATTCCCCATTATCAATATGTAATGCATTCGTAGAAATTGTAGATATCGACGTATGTACCTTTACATCTGCAAAGGATAAATGTCGTCCTTGATTGTGAAAGCGCCCTGTAATCGACTGTATAGGGATTAAAATATACCGGCCTGCACCAGATGTAAAATCGCCCCATACGACCATATCCTTTGGCTGACCCTTGCTAGAAAAATTAAGATTGGCCGAGACTGGAACGGCAAAGTCCGGTGTTTTCAAGGCGATACTACTATCTACATCTGTGGCTACACCCGTCAACTCATAGGCACGAGTATCTAGATTATATATACCTTCTGCTTTTAGTTTGCCTCCAAATACATTGGCGTATACATCTTGAAATTTCAAGATGCCATCTTGGTACATCACATCGCCTACTACATTTTCAAAGGTTAACGCTGGAATTTTAAGAATCGGCATCGTAACCCGACCAGAGGCAAATGGTCTGTTAAAATCACCATTTACTCGTGTAAGCAAGGTCATCTTATCGTGAATACTATCGCCAAAACCAAGTGATGCAGGATCTACGCCATATATGTTTAGATTCATATTTAGCGTAGGCATACGATGCTTTAGCACGTCCGTTAAATCAATACGCCCTTCTAAGGTAAGACCATCGCCAATGGCTGTACCACCGAATTTGCCTGTTTTCATGTCTACGCGAATGGCACGCTTTGTGTCAATATCAAACCGCGCATTAACATCGTTCATCACAAAATGTCGATTCTTTTGGAATATTTCCAATTGGCAATTTAAAAGCTTAACAATGGCATCGATATGTTGACCGTTCCAGTTAAAGTTACGCACCTTTTTGCCAAGTTCCTCTTGACGTTCTAACGTCGTTTTCTTAGGTGCTTTAGGCCATTGCGCTACCTCAGTTAAAGGCTTATTAACATCAAGGGATGCTGGCACAAAATCAACTCGATTATCATCATCCAAATCTACTACAATAACCGCATCATTTAATTCTATACCGCGAATAGCAGACGCTTTAAAATTACGGGTAATCACATCCCACATATTAACGCGTATCTTACCTGATGGAACAGACATCAACTGATGCCCCTCTTCATCGTTCCACTGTAAATCTTCAAAGGATATAGTCCCCCATGGGGTTGCAGTTAAACTAGCAACAGTAACGGTCCCTTTCATCATCGTCTGACGTGCTATTACCTCATTAAAAAAATGACCCCCATACCGCGACTAGCAACAGTGGCTAATATAGATATAATGATTACTGTAATGCCAATAAACGCAATGATGCCTAATATACCTCGCTTATATAGTTGTATATATTTGCTCCAATACGAGCGAATTCGTCTAGTCATACGTTTATTATAGCATTAAATTTTACAAAACCAATCATACTATAGATTTACAAACAGAAAACGCACCCACTAATGTGAGTGCGCTTTCGTTTAGTATAGCAAATCAGATTTATGCTTTTACTTCTTTACCATATTTTACAAGGCTTTCAGCCTCAATTTCTGCTTGACTGCGATAGTCTTGAGGAATATTAGACAAGCGAATCCAGCTGCGTATAGCTTCGATTAATACGATAAGAATCATGAGGAACATAGCAGCACTAAATGCTACTAGAATCCATTTACCAGCAGGAATGTAGCTGAAGAATACATTTTCATAGTCTGCAGCGATAGCAACGATAGCCATTAGGATACACGGAATACCTGTAACCCACGCATAGCGTTTGCGGCCAAGTCGCATGATAACGGTAGTACTTACGGCCAATGTCATAGTACCTAATAATTGGTTAGATACGCCGAATAGAGGCCAGATAATACCGATGTTACCTTGTAGAACTAAGTAGCCCCACAAGATACAAATCAAAGCTGCACAACCATATACACCAGGAACCCAATGTTGGTCGTTGAATTTAGGATGGAAATGACCTAATAATTCTTGAAGTAAGTAACGACCTACGCGAGTACCAGCATCGATCAAAGTCATGATGAACAATGCTTCGAACATAATACAGAAGTGATACCAGTACCCCATCAAGTGATCCATGTTAGGCAATCTGGAGAAGATATGAGCCATACCTACTGCAAGGGATACGGCGCCACCAGGGCGGTGCATCAAGTCTTCACCAACCATTGCAGACAATGCTGGCAATTCATGAACTTGAAGTCCTAATGCCTTGAAGGATTCAACTGTGGAGTTAATAGCAAAGTAATCATCTGGATGCAATGCAGTCGCTGCGATCAACGCCATCATAGCGATGAAGCCTTCTGTTAACATCGCACCATAACCGATAGGCAAGATTTCTCTTTCATTAGTAAGCATTTTAGGTGTTGTACCTGTAGCAATTACTGTATGGAAACCAGATAAAGCACCACATGCAATCGTAATGAAGATGTAAGGGAATACAGAACCTTTCAATACAGGACCGCCACCCCAGATATATGGAGTAACAGCTGGCATTTGGATTTCAGGCATTACAACGATAATACCAAGCGCCAAGGCGCCGATTGTACCGATTTTAAGGTATGTAGACAAATAGTCACGAGGAGCAAGCAATAACCATACTGGTAATGCTGCAGCAAAGAAACCATACACGGCAAGCATGATTTCAATGGTTTGCAAATCATACGTGAACCAGTGTGCATATTCACTAGCTGCTACGTTTGGACCATAAATAATAGCGGCAAAGATTAATGCTACACCGATGATTGTAGCCTCTTGGATTTTACCAGGGCGCAACCATTTCAAATAAATACCGATAAAAAAATAGCAATTGGAATGGTAGCGAATACTGAGAAGAACCCCCAAGGAGAGTTATGCAATGCGTTGGCTACTACTACGGCCATACCAGCGAGGGTGATAACCAATAGGAACAAGGTAGCAAGCATAGCACCAAAAGCCAGCGAGTTTACTGATTTCTTCACGGGCAATATCCGCGATGGATTTACCATCATACCGAACTGATGCAAATAGAATAACCATATCGTGCACAGCACCTGCTACTACAGAACCAATTAGAATCCATAATGCGCCAGGTAAATAACCAAACTGTGCAGCGATAACTGGACCTACCAACGGTCCTGCGCCAGCAATAGCAGCAAAGTGATGACCAAAGGTAACCCATTTGTTTGTTGGCACATAATCGTGACCATCATTGTGTGTCATAGCCGGCGTAGGACGATACTGGTCCAACGTCAACACCTTCGCAGCTATGAAAGCCCCATAAAAGCGGTACGCTAAAATCAGAATACACGCGGAGGCTATAACAAAGTAAATACCATTCATAACCATAAAAACACCTCCAATGTTCGTGACATCGGAGGTGCCGAATAAATATTACTAATAAAGCTAGTTTCCCCAATGCCACTTTAGCTTTTGATTGATGAATACTTACAATCTTATTGTATAACTAAACAAGGATATGTCAATTTACACTTAGTCATTTTGGATACTCATTATTCATTAAAAGCATGGAGGAGCCAGCTATTTTATCTTTTTAATAGCATATTTCCAAACGTACGTAACAAATCAAGCCCTACATTACCGCTTTTTTCAGGATGAAACTGCATGCCGTACACATTCCCCTTCTCTACAATAGCTGGCACTTGAATTCCATAATCGGCTGTTGTTGTAATATATTGAGATTCGGTATCCACATAATAAGAGTGCACAAAGTATGTATATTTATCGGCCGCATCAGAAAAAACGCTGTCTTTACGACATAATGCATTTTGATTCCATCCCATATGAGGAACGCGCAGGCCTAAATCACTGGGAATGACTTTCACAGTGCCCGGAATAATTCCCAAGCCAGGTGTAGGACCGTATTCCTCAGATTCATCAAATAAGAGCTGCATACCAAGGCAAATACCTAATAAAGGTATATTACGGTCTACCACCTCGTGAATGATCTCGATAAGACCTCGTTCACGAAGAACGGAAACAGCCGATGCATAGGCGCCCACACCAGGTAGAATCACACCATCAGCCGCTAATATGGTGTCACGATCAGCAGTCAACACCGCATCAAGTCCGATATGTTGTAATGCTTTTTGTACATTAAACGTATTACCAGCATCATAATCAATTATGGCGATCATAGTGATATCCTTTCTTTTACGCCTATAAAAATCATAATATACATCGCTATATATACATCGCTATTATTGGCGTGCCATATAGTCTTTCAAAACAGAGCGCATAATAACACCATCGTCTGCAGGTGGCAATGTTACACGAAGCCAATTTTCTCGTTGTCCACGTCGCACTTGATAGCCCTTAGCTAGCCACTCATCAGCGAGGGCCTCTGCATTAGGTACGGACATAAAGATAAAGTTAGCACCACTCTTATAGTAAGTCGCTTTTACCTCATCTAAGGTCTGTTCCCATAAATCGCGTTCTACCGCATTTTTTCTAACCGTAGCGCGCAAGAATTCTTGGTCCTCAAACGCCGCCTCTGCAGCCACCTGAGACAAGGTATTCAAATTATACGGCAAGCGAATCGTTTGAATATAATTCGCTAATTCAGCGCTACTCATCATATAGCCTACGCGGTAGTTCGCAAGACCATAAGCCTTAGAGAAGGTGCGCATGATACATACATTAGGAAATTCATCAAGTAACACTCGTGCGGTAGGCACCGCAACAGAGGTTACAAAATCTATGTATGCTTCGTCGATGATAACTAACACATTATCTGGCAATGTACCTATGAATTTACGAATATCTTCAACAGATTCATAGGTACCTGTTGGATTATTAGGGTTACAAATCCATACGAGGCGTGTTGTATCATCTACGGCCTTACGCATAGCACCGAAATCATACTGACCGGTTGCTTCGATACAAGGTACTTCGCGAATCACAGCGCCTTCCACAAGACCATTAAGGCCGTACTCAGAAAAAGCGGGCACACTGATAACAATGGAGTCGCCTGTGTTGATAAAGGTTTTATTTACCATGGAAATCACCTCATCAAGGCCGACGCCGATAACCAGTTGATTTTCCTCTACATTCCAATAGTTTGCCAATTTAGCCCGCAAAGCTGATGCATTACCATCTGGATATAAGTTAGCATCATTGTTAACTACATAATCAAGCACTGCCTCACGCACCTTTGGCGATGTACCATAAGGATTCTCATTGGCAGACAATCGCACAAGACGATCTACGCCGAGGCGTGCCTTTACAGACTCTGCAGGCTCCTCAGGCACATAGGGCTTTAATTGGCCAATAATCTTCTTCATACTATACTCCTTACAAATCTGTAATCGCTTGCGCTCCGCTGTTTTACTCACCACGCCCTCGCGGCTTGCCAACTCTTCTAAAATCGCTTCATAAGGAACGCCCTTTTCCACCAATAATACGAGCAAATGATACAATACATCCGCCGTTTCGTACACCAGCTCTTGAGTGTCTTCATTTTTCGCAGCGATGACAACCTCTGTCGCTTCTTCGCCCACCTTTTTCAAGATTTTGTCGAGCCCTTTATCGAATAAATAATTCGTATAGGATCCTTCTTTCGGCGTTTCTTTACGCCCTTTAATGATGGCGTATAATTCCTCTAATGTTTGTTCATGGGCCATATCTATTCTCCTTTGTGAAAGCTAACGCCTTTGCGCCACTTCACATCATATAACAAATATATCGCTTCTTTTATATGCCTAGGCTTCTACATCATTGAAAAAGCAGCTCACAGCCCCCGTATGACACGCTGGACCTTCTGCCTTAACGAGTACAAGCAATGTATCTCCATCACAGTCGAGCTTCATATCTACAACATGTTGTACATTGCCGCTAGTACCGCCCTTGTGCCATAACTCCTGACGAGAACGGGACCAGAACCAAGTTTCCTTGGTTTCTAACGTTTTGTGAAAGCTCTCTTCGTTCATCCACGCCACCATAAGTACTTCTTTAGTTATACTATCTTGCACAACGGTTGGCAGCAAGCCACCACCCTTATTAAAATCTGGTTTCATGTATACTACAATCTCCTAATCTATCTAACAGCAATACCGGCTGCTTTAAGTTGTGATTTCAAGTCGGGAATACTGATTTCACCAAAATGGAATATAGATGCTGCTAATGCACCCGTAACGCCGGTCTCGGTAAAAACATCGATAAAATGCTGTACCGTACCAGCTCCACCGGAGGCGATAATCGGTACATCTACGACCTCTTCCAAGGCTTTGTATAATTTGATGTCAAAGCCAGATTTGGTGCCATCCTTATCCATGCTTGTCACCAATAGCTCACCAGCGCCACGGCTCACCGCTTCTTTAGCCCACGCTAGGGCTTCCCAATCACTACGATTGCGCCCTCCATGGGTGTACACATACCATGTACCAGTCTCTGGATCCGTCTTTACATCAATAGCAACAACCATGCATTGATTACCAAACTTTTGAGCACCTTCACTGATGAGTTCTGGTCGTGCTAAAGCGGCTGAATTAAGAGACACCTTGTCGGCACCTGCTTTCAGCAATGCGCTCATATCATCTACGGTTTTAATACCACCACCTACGGTGAGAGGCATGAATACGTGTTTTGAAATATCTGTCACCACATCGCGCATCGTCGTGCGTCGGTCTACGGTTGCCGTAATATCGAGGAATACAAGCTCATCCGCCCCTTGTTCTTCATAGGTAGCAGAAATATCTACAGGACTGCCTACATCGACGAGGTTTACAAAGTTGACACCCTTTTTAACGCGCCCATTATCTACATCCAAACAAGGAATAATCCGTTTTGCTAACATGATGGATTCTCCTTATTAAATGCGGCAATTTCCTCTAATGTGATAGTACCTTCGTATAATGCTTTGCCTACGATGCTGTCTACAACACCGCATTTTTCAAGATTCTTAATATCTTCTAAATTGCGGACACCACCTGAGGCAACGATGCGAGCGGTTGGAAATTGGTCTTGCAAAGAACCAAGCAATGCTTCATTAGCCCCTTGCATGGTACCATCTCGATCCACATCGGTAACGATAAAATATTTCGCTCCTGCGGCCACCATTGCACCGATAAGCTCGGTCATAGGCACATCGGATTGGTCGAGCCAACCGTCAGCGGCAACCTTACCATCTTTGCCATCTACGCCGATAACAATGCGTTCTGCACCATATTCAGCAATAACCTCTTTTGTCAGCTCTGGATTTTTAAGGGCTACGGAACCGAGGATTACACGATTTACGCCCATTTCTAAATATAAATCTACGGCCGCTTTATCGCGAATACCGCCACCTATTTCTAGAATTCCTGTAAATGCAGCACGTACATTTTTGACGATATCTACATTGACTGGTTTTCCCGCCTTTGCCCCATCTAAATCTACGAGATGCAAAGCGCCAACACCAGCAGATTCGTATTGTGATGCTTGGTCTACTGGATCTGGATTGATGATGGTTTCCTTCGCAAAGTCACCTTTGTAAAGGCGAACGCTGCGACCATCTTGTAAATCTATAGCTGGAAAAATCATAGAATCTCCTTTATCTACGAACCTTGCAACAATCATAAGGCTTGTTTTCACAATCTACAAGGCCCCTATTAAATCATGCCCTTTGTAGAGTTAACACCTTGAATATCTGGATTAATGGTAACCGCCTTACGTAACGCACGGCCCGTAGCCTTAAACATGCTTTCAATAATATGATGCGTATTGCGACCATATTCGTTGCGCACATGTAAGTTCATGACACCACTCACAGCCAAGGCTTGGAAGAAATCCTCTACCAATTCTGTTTCAAAATTACCACCCAATACAGGAGTCGTAAACTCGCCATTAAACACGAGGTATGGACGGCCACTAAGGTCGATAACAACCTGTGTCAACGCTTCATCCATAGGCACCCACGCGTCACCATAACGCTCGATACCCGCCTTGTCACCTAGAGCCTGTGTCAATGCTTGCCCTAAGGTCAATGCAATATCCTCTACCGTATGATGCGCATCCACGTACGTATCGCCTACGGCTTTTACAACAAGACCAAAACGGCCATGCTTTGCCAACAAATGGAGCATATGGTCAAGGAAACCGATGCCTGTATCAACCTGAATCTCTTGATTGCCATCTAAAGTAAGTGTAATTGTAATATCTGTTTCGCCCGTCTTACGAGTTACCGTAGCAGACCGATTTGTTCTCATCATACTATCCTCTTTATTACCTAAGAGCACCTATAAAAGTTTACTCCATCCACATAACTAATCTTCGAAACGCACTTCGATAGCACGAGCATGTGCTTCAAGGCCTTCTGTACGTGCCAAGGTAGTAATATCCTTCGCCACCTCTTGCAAACGTTCACGACTGAATTGGGTAAAAGAAATGCGTTTTACGAAATCGTATACACCAAGTGGGGACGAGAATTTTGCAGTACCACTCGTAGGTAATACGTGATTTGTACCGCCTACATAGTCGCCCAATGGTTCAGAGGCATATCTGCCAAGGAATACGGAACCTGCATTTTCCACCATGCTCATATATTCCATAGGGTCCGGTAATTGAATTTCCAAATGTTCTGGCGCCACTTCGTTCATCACGGTAAACATATCTTCTACGCTATCCATAACAGCAATATAGCTATTGTTTTCGATAGCTGGACGAGCAATACTTTCACGAGGTAATTGTGAAAGTTGACGTTCTACCTCATCAGATACGAGGTTAGCTAGTTTTTCACTATTGGTAACCATGATGGCACGAGCTCGTGGATCATGTTCTGCTTGAGATAATAAGTCCGCAGCAAGATGTACTGGATTAGCACTTTCATCAGCGATGATGCCGATTTCACTAGGACCTGCAATCATGTCGATATCTACTTGACCAAATACTTGGCGCTTGGCAGTGGCCACATAAATGTTACCAGGGCCTACGATTTTATCTACCTTTGGAATTTGTTCCGTACCATATGCAAGAGCCGCAACACCTTGAGCACCACCAACTTGGTATACCGCATCAACACCAGCAAGTTTTGCAGCGCCTAGCACAGCAGGATTAATGCCATCCTTTTGAGGAGGTGTTACCATAACGATTTCCTTAACACCAGCGATTTTTGCCGGCAATGCAGTCATCATAATCGTAGATGGATATGCCGCTGTGCCACCTGGAACATAGAGACCAACACGAGCCAATGGCGTTACCTTTTGACCACGTGTAATGCCTGGTGTATCCATATCGACAAAGCCTTGTTCAATTTCACGGCTATGGAATTCAGTTATATTTTTCTTTGCTACCAATAAAGCGTGTTTCAAGTCTTCTGGTAAATTGTCCCATGCCGCATCGATGATAGATTGATCCACCTTGAAATCATCAAGCTTTACACCATCAAATTGTTCAGAATACTCACGTAGCGCAGCATCTCCATTGGTGCGTACATTTTCAATGATGTCGTATACACGGCGCTCGATTTCCATATCTGTTGTTTGTTGTGTATATTGACGGACAATGCCAAGCATTGCATCAAGTGATTCTTTGTAAATTTTCATCGTATGTCCTCATTTCAAACTATGTATGTCTATACTTCTATTGTAAACGTTTCTCATCATATCACGATAGAGTATATTACTATTTCTTTCTCGATATAGTATATGTATTTCTTATCAATACAGTACATTTATTTCTTATCGATAGCCGCTTGTAATTGGTCAATTAAAGCAAAAATCGTATTTCTCTTTTGTTTTAATGCCAATGGATTCGCCACTAACCGCGTAGAGATTGGTTGGAGCCAATCATAAATTTTAAGATTATTTTCTCGAAGGGTTGTGCCTGTTTCTGTAATATCTACAATGGCATCAGCAAGGCCTACGAGGGGCGCCAATTCAACGGAGCCTTCAATTTTGATGATTTCTACGTCTTGAGAACCAAAATATTGCTTTGTAACGATTGGATATTTAGTACCAATCCGATGACGTCTACCTTCCTTAGGGTCATAGCCCTCTAAGGAGGCCAATATAAATTGACATTGCCCCGTTTTCAAATCCAACATTTCATAAGATGTATTATCTTGTTCATCTAGTACATCACTACCGACGATGCCTAAATCAACAACACCATTATTCAAATAGGTTGTTACATCAGGACCTTTCGCAAGAATAACCTCGATGCTATCACCTAATGGAATAATCAACTTACGAGCTTTGTTGCGTAGCGGCTCACAATCTACACCACACGATTCCAAGAGAGGAATGAAATCCTTTTCCACACGGCCCTTCGTCAAGGCAATACGCAATTTGCCATTGTCCTTTGTATTGCTTTCACCTTGTACAAGAACCTCTGTAAGGACATCAATGTTGAAAGCCATCCCCACAGACGGCATTGGCGTTCCATCAAAGCCAGATAGTAAGCCATCATAGCGACCACCGCTGACGATATATTGAGATACGCCATCTACATAACCTCTGAAGGTAAGGCCTGTATAGTAGGATTGAAGCGGCTCTGTAGAGACATCAATGCGAACCTGTTGTCCTGTAGCCTCGATTTGACCGGCTAAATCCATAAGACTATCTAAAATACGTTGCGCCCCAGCCGGCAAGATGACTTGAGTGAGCTCATTTTTAATATCATTTACAGTGCCGAATAAGCGAGGCCAAATCGTAAGGAATGGATACAATGCATTATTTTTAAATTCGCTAATCAATTCGTTATAGCGTGGCAAATATTTGTAAATAACGCATCGAGCAAATCTGTCCGTTCCCCATCGGTCAAGCCCAATGTATCAGTGATAGCACGGGAGAAACGAGCATCACCAATTTCTAATAATAAGGTATTATTGAGCTGTGATTCATTCACCTCTTTAATGATGGCAAAGCATTCTAGCTCGGCCTCAATACCTTCGTATCCTACCATTTCGATACCACCTTGTGTAACTTGGTTAATATCGCCGCGGTGCTGTTTATTTTTCATCAACACATCGCCAAGATAGTAGAACTTGCGAGGCAATTCAATATTCGTTGTAGCTAGGAAGCGACCGATAGGCATAGTCAGATCCGGCCGGATGACCACAGATGCATCAGAACTGCCAAAGAATTCGTACATATGTTGACCACGGCCTAATGTGTAACCATTGAACACATCTTTATATTCTACGAGAGGTGTAGAGATTTTTGTGTATTGACGATTGCGACAAAGACCGAGCAAATATTGACTCACATCATCCTTGCGCTCCGCTACAGCCCCTATATCATCACGAAAACCTGTAGGCAACTGTTTCTGTACCATGAGGATCATCCTTTCTATAAACCATGCTAATATTTCTATTTTAAAATATATAGATTCTTTTTGATTTTATCACTTTATCACGCTAAAGCATGAAATTATAATAATACTTATAGAAAAAAGTCAATAAAATATTCATATTTTTACTACTTATACTGAAGTATAAATTACTAAAAAATATGATACACTAAACTTAAGAGCTAATTAACGTGTGTTAGCACATCTCTTTCGCTAGCGAAAGGAGATGGTGATATGACTACTTTTGAAGCCTTATCATTAATGATTGCCTTCGCAACATTAGTCGTTCTTATTCTAAAATAAGAATGACCTAACACCCCGTAAGGGACATTAGGCCATTTCTCATTTTTCTATTTTTTGGAGATGAGCCTAACGCATTCCACAACGTTAATTGGCTCTTCTTACTTTTTATTATATCATAATCACATAATATATCTAGTCCCAAACCTTTGCTACATCTGCTACGCTATGCGCATCGGATCCAAGCACAAAGGGTACACCAATAATGGCAGCTATCCCTTGAATAAAACGGCTTGGATACATTTCACCGCAATCAGGTTTAAAGAATCCACTCATATTATAGTCTAGTTCTCTACCTTGAACGCGCATAATATGTAATATATCGCTCACTAATTGAGCATTTCGTTTATCTAAATGGTGTTCAAAACCGAAATGGTGTTGGTATTTCTTAATTAAATCAAAATGACCAATTCGTTTTGGCGTATAGACACCCAAATCAGCACGCACCGCTTGACGAATAATACTAAAGTATTTATAGTACAATTCACTTTGCTTAGAAATCCAAGGGCCAAAGCCCTTTTCAAATTCCTCTGTATTATAGTCAACACAGTAGTATTTGCCACCTACGCCATCCATAAAGTGAACAGATAGAATATTATCGTCCGTCAATGGACCATAGCGATCAAGAAAGTCTTGAATGTCGCTTTCAAAACCAGGGATATAATCCACCTCAAAGCCAAGGGAAATATCGATATGCGTACCATAGGCACGTTGTAACTCACGTCCCAATTCAAGATAAGAATCCACTTGATTGAGTTTAAGAGACGCCGTATCATAGGCAATCTTATCACCGCCATACTCAGCCTCAAAGGCCTTTGGTAACGGAGCATGCTCTGTTAAACACACCTTTTCGATGCGCAATTCAATGGCTTTTTCAATCATCAATGCCGTTCTATCACCGCTACCATGTGGACATAATTCAGTATGAAAATGACCATCTACCAATCGGCTACGATACGTACTATTGCCTATGAATTGCCGTTCTGCTTTCATATTTATCATAACTTACTTTACCCCTGTCTATGTGTAACATATAATCCGCAACCCCACGAATATATGAATGATTTAATATCTATTATTATACCAATAATGCGTAAGTTTCGGTATCCTGATATTTTCCATGTTTAAAACCAACTTCAGGAGTAAGCCCACAATAGGTAAAGCCGAATCGATTGTGTAATTTTGTGCTTCCCTCATTACCTGCAGTGATAACAGATACTACATTATGAATCATCGTATCCGCTTTGGCCATCTCCAAATACGTTCCATCAGCCGCGTTGCCACACCTTGGCCACGGTAATCTTGGTGAATATAAATAGATAATTCTACAGTGCTTTTGAAAGCATCCTTTAATCGATATGGTGAAAGCGATGCATAGCCTACCACCACATCATCAATGGTGCCTACAATGATAGGATGATGCTCATCGCTGTGAGCATTATACCATTCATGCCACTCTTCTAATGTGCGTGGTTCGAGGTCTAAGGTGGCTACACCATGTTCAACCTCGTAGTTGTAAATAGATAAACAAGCAAACACATCATCTTTTGCAATTGATCGAATTATTAATTCACTCATATATTCCTCTAAAACAGTTTATAAAAATAACCTTAGTTGTAACTACCTATAACTATTGGCTCAACAATAAGACAAAAAATAAGCAAGAAAAAGGACGAGCTGCAACTCGTCCTTTTTTGTTATATTGTAGATAATTTTGTACGCTTTACTACTTATTTGTAGTATATCATAAATATATAACACTGACTAGTAATAGAAGATAGTCAATTATATCTCTATAGTACTCCAAATAGAATAAGCGTAACTACAACTAACGCAACAATGACTATATAGTCTAATAGTTTAAGGCCTACGGATGCGGCAAAGCTATGTGTCTTGCCACCAAAGCCTCTTAGTTCCAAGGACAATGCCATCGTTTCAGAGCGGCCTAAGGATTTTAAAAGCAATGGCTGGATAACAGAGGCATAAGACTTCATGCGTTTAAAGATATTACCTTCAAGGGAAAGCCCACGGCAAGATTGTGCCTCTTGTACAGCCTTGCTTTCACCAATGAAATCCGGTACAAAGCGAAGTGCTGCGGTAAACATAAATGCATATTCATAAGGAATTTTGCATTGCGTTACGAGGGCTGCCGTTAAATCTTGTAATTTTGTAGTAGCCAACAAAGCGATAAATACGAGGGTCATCGCTAACATACGAAGGCCTGCTACTGCGGCAGATACGATATCTCCACTGCCTAAATATTGAACTACGCCTAAGAATACGGCGAACACAGTCAATGCAAATACGGCCTTATATTGTTTCCACAACAAACCTGTTAGCAAGAGTGCTACTAGTTCTACTACAACTAACGCCATCAATGACATCCAGTCGCGTAGCAAGATAGCCCACACAGATACAGCGAGGGACATCAAAATTTTTGTTAATGGTACTAATCGTTCCATGGTTCCCTCCTACTCTGCTAACTGCGCAATAAGGCGCGTCCGTAATTCATCCATCGATTTGCAATAGCCTAGTCCCGGTACCGCTTGTGAAAGTTCCACACTCGGCGGTTTTGTAAGACCTAAGTCATATAATTCATCGGTAGATTTTGAAAATAAAGTTTCTGGTGTACCATCAAAGGCGACCGTACGATGGCCCATGATAATAGCACGAGAACATTCAGCTGCCATGATTTCCATATCATGTGTAATCAAAAGAATTGTTAAAGCCTTCGCTGTTTAATTGACGAAGCAATGCTAGTAATTCTTTCGTTTCCTTACCATCTTGACCACTAGTCGGTTCATCTAAGATAAGAATTTTAGATTGCATCGCCAATGCAGACGCAATAGCAACGCGCTGCTTTTCACCACGGCGCAATGTCGGTGGATATTCTTCACGCAAATGACTAATACCACAACGCTCTAGCGACTCATCTACAATGCGTTCAACCTCTGCTTTTGTGCGGCCCAAGGATTCAGGACCAAACGCCACCTCTGTAGCCACAGTAGGTCTAAACATTTGTCGATCTGGCTGTTGGAATACATAGCCAATGAATTGACCACGTTTAGACGCTGGCATAGATGTAATGTCCTTGCCATTATAACGGATAATACCTTCAGCAGCCTTTTCAAGGCCCACTAACAAGCGTGTAATAGTAGTTTTACCACAACCATTCTTACCACCAACAGCAATAAACTCGCCTTCATGAATGGTAAAGCTTACATTTCTAAAAATATCTACGGTAGGCACATAGCCAAATCGTAAGTTTTCTACCTTAAGCATGTGCGCCACCTCCTGTACTTTCACCTACATTATTAGTATCTTGAGTTATGCTTTCACCATCAGCAATTGTATGGTTCGGCTCATCATAACGAGAACGTTCAATAGCCTTAGCCATCTCGATTTGATGAAGGCCCTCAATAGCGGACTCGATGCTAAGCCAAGGAGCATCACTGTGGTAACCTGCTTTTTCAAGTTCCATATACGTAGTAAATACAGATGGCAATGCATCCACATAAATATTGTGATCATACATATAGCCCAACGTAGTCGCCACATCACTGTCGCATACGACTTCGCCGTCTACCATAAGGGCCATGCGATTCGCATATGGCAATACAGCGTGTAAATCATGGTCGATAACCACAACGGTGATACCGTGATTGCGGTTCAAATCACCAACGAGGCGATACAATTCAGCAGTCCCCCTCTGGGTCGAGAGAGCTAGTCGGTTCATCAAGAACGAGAACAGATGGATTAGTAGCTAATACAGAGGCAATTGCCAAACGTTGACGTTGACCACCGGACAAGCTCGTAATCTTACGGTCCTCTAAACCCTCAATGCCAACTTGCTTAAACACCTCTGCACAACGAGCCTCAATAACAGCACGATCATAACCGCGGTTTTCCATAGCAAAGGCCACTTCTTCACGAACGGTCATCGTTACGAGTTGTGTATCGTAGTCTGCAAGAACGACGCCAATATGGTTTGCCAAATCTGGAATATCCATTTGAGTAGTAGCTTTGCCATCTACAAAGACCATGCCTTCCAAGCGACCGCCGTAGAATTTAGGCACCGCCCCAACCATGGCCATGCAAAGCGTGCTTTTACCACAACCGGCAGGGCCAGTAATAACTAAGAAATCTCCATCATGTACATCAAGGTTGATATTCTTTAATGTAGGCGTAGTTGCCTTAGGATGGTAATAGTTCATATGCTCAATGGAAATCTTCGCTTCTCGTTCAGGATTGATCACCAAATGACTATGATCACTAGATTCTGCATTACCGGTAGGCAACATACCGCGTTTAGCAAACATCTTTTGAGCTGGAATGTATAAAATCGGTGTAATGGCCGCATTAACAGCAGCTACGGCGAGTACGGCTGGCCAAATCACAAAGAGATATACATTGTTAGGCAGGCCTGCAATTTGCCACAAAAGAGTAATAAAAATACCACCAGATACAACAGTACTTAAAAAAGCTGTTACGATTGGCGTAATTTCGAAAGAACCAATTTTGCTAATTTTCATAGTAGCCATAGTGCGAGCAATAAGCGTTACCATCAATGCACCAGCAGGTTCTGAAATCAAGTTACCATATGGGAAACCAGATTTTGATGTCAACACCTCAATCAAGGCCGCTACTAAACCAATTCCTAGTGTTTGAGAAACACTTGGCTTTGTCAGCAAAATCGCTACGCAATACGCTGCAATCATCCAGTTTGGTGTAATTCCTGCAAAACTAGGACTCACCAAGTGCAAAATTGTACCTAACGCGAGCATTAAGGTGCTCACCGTTACCCATCTAAACTGTCCACCCTGATCATGGGTGTACACGAGATCCTTTATTCGTTCCATAATACCCTCTTTTCTTCAATAGAATATATACTGTCTATTTTAACATTTATATGGGTATTGTGAAAGTTTAGAACATAACAAAAAAATAGCAGGGGATAATCCTGCTATTTTTTTATAATATACTATTCAGCTTTCGCTTCACTCTCTGTTGCATATTCTTCGTTTAGCTCTTCAGCCTTTTCTTTACCTTCTGTTGTTTCAGCAACTTTTTCTCTAATTTCTTTAGCTGCTCCTGCGGATTTTTCTTTAACAGTTTCTGTAATATCTTTAGCCGCATCAGCAGTTATATCTTTTACTTCTTTAGCCTTTTGTTTTAACTCTTCTGCCTTCTCCTTGAGGGTAGATTCTAAATCTTTTGCTACAACAGCAGACTTAGCCTTTACTAATTCATTTACTTCATGTGCTGCATCAGCAGATTTGGCCTTAACATCTCCAGCTTTTTCTTTTACTAGCACTTTGATGTCTTGCGCCGCATCAGCAGATTTAGCTTTAACATCTTCTGCTTTCTCTTTTACAAGCACTTTGATGTCTTGTGCTGCATCAGCAGATTTAGCCTTCACATCTTTTGCTTTTTCTTTAGCCAATACTTTTACTTCTTGTGCAGCGTCAGCAGTTAAGTCTTTTACAACACTAGCCTTAGATTTTGCTAATTCTTTTTACGTCTTTTACAGCATCATTCAAATGATCTAGAAACTTCATATTAATTTCCTCCAATTAATTTTGTAATGAATATCTTCTCTCTTTCAATTACGAATTAAGATTAAATAAAATCTAGCTTTTATATCATTAAATCATAATTTATCTCAATTATAAAGAATATCCATGCATCTTCATGTTACTATTAAAAATCATTTTTATGTTATATCAAGCCCATAACAAAAAGCACCATCTATTAACGATAGTGCTTTTTAAGAACTAATGGACTTCATCTAATAATATTCTAAGATAATCACGTCTACTGTTTAATATTCTGTCAATATAGATAGTCTGGTCAAAAATAACGGTAAAAAAACTTAAATAATTATGACAAAGTAAATATCTGTATTCAATTTTACTCCCTAGATTAATCAATAATTGCTGTCCCATTTCTGGAAAAACACGCAACGAATCATTCGTATTCACTATATCCGAAACAATTTTCCTAGCTAACTCAATATCACCGATTTCTTCTTCTATAAAAGATTTTATTTCAAGTAAATCTTCTCGGGCTTTTGGTGCATAGCTAATTTGATTATCCATAATTAAATCCCCAATTCACGCTTTAGTTGCTCTGATGAAATCCATCCTTGTTCTTCACCAGATTTACGACCTGCCTCTAAAGCGCCCATAAGTTTTATCGTAGCCATCACACGTTCATAATCTTGAATATCCATAATTGCATATCGTCCTCTACCATTTTTAGTTAAGAATACGGGACTATCTATAGCAACATCACGTAACACTTCTGAATAATTGCGTAAATCTGAAATAGGTTTTATATTCGGCATATTATCACCTCCAAGAAACTTTAGTAATATAACACTCATTTTTCAAATGTCTTATTATTATTATTGTAGTTAAATTATCATGTAAATTCAACAATAAATTTTACAGCATTATATAAACGAATAAATTGTAACCTCACTATACATACCATTCTCACTTTCTCGTCACATAGTTGTGATATAATGCAATGTATTACTTACGCTCGGACATAGGAGGTCTATATGTATAAATACATTACAATCTTAGGCGCTGCGGGCCAAATCGCACAACGCTTAACGGCAACGTTATTAACATATACAGATATGCACATTACTTTATATGGTCGTCAATTGAGCTCCCGTATTCATCCAGAAATTTTGGAACATAATCGCATAACCGTTATTGAAGGCTCCTTTCAGAACCCTAAAAAATTAGAGGAAGCAGTAAAAAATTCAGAGGTCGTATTCCTCAGTGCAATGGAAACTGGTAGTGATATGGCTGCCATTGTGAAAGCCCTTTCTCGCCAAAATGTACGCCGTATCATCGGCTTATCTATCGCAGGCCTTGCCGGTGAGTTCCCAAAAGAATTGGAAAAATGGACCTTCGACAGACTACCAATCAGCTACGTACAAGGCGAACGCCAAGCACGCAATGTATTGCGTGAATCCAACTTGAACTACACTATTTTGCGTCTTCCTTGGCTCTATAACGATATGGAAAACACAAATTATGAATTCATCCCTGAAGGTGCTCCTTTCAATGATGCACAAGTTACACGAGAAGCTGTGGTAAAAGCCGTCTATGATATCCTACACGCTGAGGACGAAACACCATTCAGCCGTGCTAGCATTGGTATTGGTGAACCAGGTACACACTACGATAAACCATCGTTTTTATAGGATGCAAAGACTATCTTTCTTTTCTTATCCCGAATAGAAAGATAGTCTTTTATTTTTATATCGAGGTACTATCATTGATACTTCAATATAAAAAAACATACTGTAATTATAATGTTTAAATGATATAATTACAGTATGTAAATTAGAAATAGAAATCTTGTAAATTATAAGGAGATAAATATGGGCATCTTACGTGAAACAATTCGTCCATCATCAGATTTACGAAATAAGTATCCTGAAATATCTAAGACCTTACAACTAAAAAGATGAAGCAGCCATAATTACCGTAAATGGTCGTGGTGATACTGTCAGCTTAGGATATAACACATATAATATGTTAAAAAGCAAAAATCGAATTACTATCATCACTAATTGAAGGACAAAATGATATTATTCATGGTCGAACCACTACTGTAGAAGAAGCCTTTAATAGCATCGATAAAAATGTTAGAACAAATGGAGTAAGATAATGACCATAAAAAAACTTACACCAGTATTCATACAGAAAAAAATTCAATAAAGAGTTACATCAGCAGATACTCTATGTGGCTATGCAATTCTCTAAAGAGACGGCACTACAAGTTAAAGAAAATATTCAAACAGCTATTTTTAAATCTTCAATTACATCCATATATGGGTACTACCCCTAAAATCAGAAATCTTAAAGACAATGATTTTTCGTATGCTAATTTTAAATAAAAATCATTATATTCTATACAGTTGTAGAAGAAACTAAAACTATTTACTTACTCTCTATAATGGATCAACGACAAGATTACATTAATATCCTTAACGGTTTATAAAACTATAAAATACATTCGGTATACATTTTCATGTTCAGAAAGTGTATACCGTTTTTTTAATTCCCATAATTTATCCTTATTTATGTAGATAAACCGCGTTATTTACGCTATACTAATATAAGATTAAGATACACTAATAGGTATATAAGGAGTTAATATGAATCGCATTGTTGTTATTGGTAGTTGCAACATGGATATTGTGGTCCTTGCGGACAAACGCCCTACTGCAGGCGAAACCATTATGGGCAACGAATTGCACATCGCTCACGGCGGCAAAGGTGCCAACCAAGCGGTAGCTGCTGCTCGTCTCGGTGCAGAGGTTACTATGGTAGGCTGCATCGGTCGAGATGCATATGGACAAATGATTTTGGATAACCTCAAAAAAAAATCATATCAATACGGACTATATCGTCACTGTCCCAGATACGACAACAGGTACTGCTCATATCACGTTAGCTGAAGGCGATAACAGTATTATTGTTATTGCAGGTGCTAATGCTAAGGTGGACCAATCTGTCGTCGATAATGCTTGGTCTGCTATCGAACAAGCAGATCTTGTAATGGTACAAAACGAGATTCCTATTCCAACTATCGAATATATCGTTCGTCGCTGTCACAATGCTAATGTAAAGGTCCTCTTAAATCCGGCTCCAGCGGCGGACCTCAATCCTGAATGGTTAGAATTAGCAACCTATATCACGCCAAATGAGCATGAGTTATCTGCGCTCTACCCTAACCAATCTACAGAGGAAACATTGTTAGCAAACGAAAACAAAATCATCGTTACTCTTGGCAGTAAAGGCGTGGGCTATGCTGACAACGGCGAAATCCACACCGTATCTGGTTTCAAGGTAGAACCAGTAGATACAACAGGCGCAGGCGATACCTTCAACGGTGCCTTTGCAACAGCTATCGTCAATGGTAAAAGCTTAGCCAACGCATTGCACTACGGTAACGCAGCTGCGGCCCTCTCCATCCAACGTTTGGGCGCCCAAGGTGGCATGCCTACCAAGGATGAGGTCGACGCATTCTTATCAGATAAATAGTAGGGAGCTTAACAGCCTCATTCATTGGAATGAAAGGAATTTATATGCAACGACACGGAATTTTAAATAGTCATATTACTAAGGTATTTGCTGATTTAGGTCACACAGATACAATTTGTATCTCCGACTGCGGATTACCAGTACCTGAAGGGATTCAAAAGATTGACTTAGCCTTAGATTTTGGTGTACCAAGCTTTGAGCAAGTGGTATCCATCATCGCTAAGCATATGAAATCCGAAGCGATTCATGTGGCAAAAGAAATTAAGGAACATAATCCTAAAGCGTATGACTTCTTGGAGTCTACCTTTCCATCCAATCAATACGAATGGATTGAAACGAGCCATGAAGCTTTCAAAGAAGCAACAAAGCAATGCAAATGCATTATTAGAACTGGTGAAGCATCTCCGTATGCCAACATTATCTTGCGCGCCGATTGTATTTTTAGCGATCGTCCCTAGAGCAATAGATTAAGAGATACTTTCACCAATCATATAGGAGTAGTTATGGAAATTGTTATGTCAGGCATTGCAAAGGCATTTGGTACGAATCAAGTACTACGCGATGTAAGTATTACCCTCAAGGAGGGCGAGGTTCACGCCTTGATGGGCGAAACGGGGCCGGCAAGTCCACCCTCATGAATATCCTTACGGGCATTCACAAGGCAGATGCTGGTACAATCACCATCGACGGCGTAGAGCGCACCTTCCCGAACCCGAGAGAGGCCGAGCTAAACGGTGTAGCTTTCATCCACCAAGAGCTCAACATTTGGCCAAATCTAACATTGTTAGAAAATCTATATTTAATGAGACCGAAGCGCAATAAATTCGGTATGCTCGATAAAAAAGCGATGCTCGCTGAGGCAGAAAATACATGCCGCGAGCTAGGCATCGAATTACCACTCACAACTGAGGCAGGCCTTTGCTCCGTTGGTCATCAACAAATGACGGAAATCCTTCGCATCTTGATGTTAGATGCAAAGGTTGTCATCATGGACGAACCAACAGCGGCCCTTACAGAGCGTGAAACAGCGACATTGTTTAACATGATGCGCAAAATGAAAGCACGCGGCGTTGCCATCGTATATATCTCTCACCGTATGGAAGAGGTATTTAGCGAATGCGATACGATCACAGTTATGCGTGATGGTCACACCATCATTACAAAACCAACTGCTGAGATTTCTGTAGACGAAGTAGTACGCCACATGGTAGGCCGTTCTATCGACGAGTTCTACCCTGCTCGCACCACAACACCAGGCGAGGTTGTGATGAGCGTAGATAACCTCAAACCAGAAGGTTTCGACAACGACATTTCCTTCTCCTTGCGCAAAGGGGAAATTCTCGGCGTAGCAGGCCTTATGGGTGCAGGTCGTACAGAAATCATGCGCGCTATCTTCGGTGTAGATAAACACAATGGCGGTACCGTAACAGTTAACGGCTCCATTCTGAACTGTAAAAAACCAGAAGATGCCATCAAAGCTGGCATTGCTTTCATCACAGAAAATAGAAAGAGCGAAGGCTTGATTCTCGATTTCTCCATCGGTTCCAATATTACATTGCCGAACCTTGGCGACATTTGTCCATCTCATATATTGGATAAGAGCAAGCTCAATTCCTTTGCTGACGAATTGTCTAAAAAGCTAGGCGTTAAAACACAATCTATTCACGAACCGGCATCGTCCCTATCTGGTGGTAACCAACAAAAGGTGGTTATCGCGAAATGGGTCGGTAAAAAACCATCCATTATCATCATGGACGAACCGACACGCGGTATCGACATCGGTGCGAAACGTGATATTTATGATTTAATGAACGAATTAACGAACGATGGTGTGTCCATTATCATGGTGTCCTCTGAGTTACCTGAAGTGCTAGGTATGAGCGACCGCGTTATGGTCATTCATGAAGGTCGCGTAGCAGGTATCTTGGACCGCTGCGATGCAACACCAGAATCGATTATGACATTAGCCACAGGAGGACAATAATGGACAGCAAAGCGCTACAATATGTAAAAAAATTAGGCCCCCTCATCGGCCTCATCCTATTATTTATCATTATCTCTGTCATGAACGACAGTTTCCTTGAATTCTCTAACTTGCGTAACTTATTGCGCCAAGTATCCATCAATGCAATTATCGCCTTGGTATGACGTTCGTCATCTTAACTGGCGGTATCGACTTATCCGTTGGTTCCATCCTTGCCCTCTCTAGTGCAGTGATGGCTCAGCTTATCGTAACTGGTACTGACCCTGTATTGGCTATCGTATTAGCAGCCGGTGCAGGCCTTGTATTGGGCGGTATTAACGGTCTCGTTATTACCTATGGCCGCGTAGCTCCATTTATCGCTACCTTGGCGACCATGACAATCTACCGTGGTGCCACTTTGGTATTCACAGACGGTAACCCAATCTCTGGTCTTACACAAGATCCTCTATTCCATGGCTTTGGCCAAGGGGATATTGCGGGCCTTCCAGTTCCAGCCATCACAATGTTCCTAGCTTTCATCGCCCTCTGGTTCGTATTGAGCCGCACATCCTTAGGCCGTAAAACATACGCCGTAGGTGGTAGCGAAAAGGTAAGTTACATTGCTGGTATCAAGATTGACCGCGTTAAAATCTTCGTGTATGCCTTGACTGGTATGCTCTGTGGTATCGCTGGTGCAATCATCACTTCTCGTCTTAACTCTGCACAACCTACAGCAGGTGCAGGCTACGAACTCGATGCTATCGCAGCCGTAGTTCTTGGCGGTACAAGCCTTGCTGGTGGTCGTGGTCATATCGTTGGCACATTAATTGGTGCCCTAATTATCGGTACCCTCAATAATGGGTTAAATATTCTCGACGTTTCCAGTTTCTATCAACAAGTTGTAAAAGGTATTGTTATTTTACTGGCTGTTCTTGCAGACCGTAAGAAAGCCTAGGAGGTTCCTATGAAAAAACTATTGTTACTGTTGGCAATGGCCGTTATGGTTATCGGTCTTGTAGCAGGCTGTGGTAAAAGCGCTGATAACGGCGGCGACAAAAAATCCGGCACTATCGGCTTCTCTGTTTCCACATTGAACAACCCATTCTTCGTATCTATGAAAGAAGGCGTTGAGGCTCAAGCTAAAGCACTTGGCCTTAAAGTTAAAATCGTTGATGCTCAAAACGACCCTGCAAAACAAGCAAACGACATTTCCGACTTGCTTGAAAGCGGCGTTTCCGTATTGATCATCAACCCTGTAGACTCTGCAGCTATCTCTACTTCTGTAGAAGCAGCAAATGCTAAAAACATTCCTGTAATCACTGTTGACCGCTCTGCTGACAAAGGCAAAGTAGTAGCTCACATCGCTTCCGATAACGTAAAAGGCGGCGAAATGGCAGCTCAACTGATCGCTGATAAAGTAGGCAAAGCTGCAAAAGTAGCTGAAATCGAAGGTATCCCTGGTGCTTCCGCAACTCGTGAACGCGGCCAAGGTTTCCATAACGTAGCTGACAAAGACTTAACAGTAGTAGCAAAACAAAGTGCTGACTTCGACCGCACAAAAGGTTTGAACGTAGCAACAAATATCTTGCAAGCTAACCCTGACGTACAAGCTATCTTCGCTCATAACGACGAAATGGCATTGGGCGCTATCCAAGCAGCTAAATCCGCAGGCAAAACAATCTTCATCGTAGGCTTCGACGGTACTGCTGACGCAGACAAAGCTGTTCAAGACGGCACATTGGCTGCAACAATTGCTCAACAACCAGACCAAATGGGTAAACTCGCTATCGATACAGCTCAAAAAAAGTTATCAAAGGCGAAGCTGTAGAAGCTAAAATTCCTGTAGATCTTAAAGTTGTTAAAAAAATAATTGTATATAGAAACTGGGTACAAAAAGAGTCGCATCCGTTGATGCGACTCTTTTTATTTCGGCTCTCGTTCTAAAAAAACTCTTTAAAAAAACTCAATAAACCTTGGCAAATAGGTTTGATCTAAACTTTCAATAGTCATCTTACACTCGTAATTATACTCACATATAGCAACATTGATGTTAAGACAACCTTTGGAATCTAATGTAAATATAAGTTTATTGCCACCATTACTCAGATACTGACGAAAACTCGCTTTTCCTTTACATGTTCGATTCATGTTGACAAGCTCATTATAACCTCTATGTATCCCCCACCAATCACCGGTATCAATGATAGCTGAGCAACAATGATTCCCTTTGTTTGATATAAATACCAAATGCTCCAAAAGGAGATAGTTGTGTATCCATATCAAATGCTATTGTTAAATTAGATTCATTTACAATTTCATACATTATCATTACTCTCCATAAACAACTTTATATTGTTTATTATAGCATCCAATCTAAAAGCTAATAAACTCAGATAATCTGAGTTGTAACTACATCCATAGAAAGGTTTTTTCTTATGCTATAATGAGCATATATAAGACACAAAGGAAAGGAGGGTTTTCATGGACTATATATTACTCAACAAGGATGTTCCGGTGTTGCAGTTTCGCATTGAGAGGCATGAAGAGATTGTCAATTTAACCGCATTAGTTCACATGAATATTACCGATTTAACAATCATAGATAATGTGGCATTACCATTGAATATGCAACCTACTGTAAAAGGGTTAAAAAACTGGCTATTACAGCGTAAGGTACCAAATAACCGTACATTCGTCGAAAGTTTATTAGATGCTATTTCCGACACAGAAAATCCCTATCGGTATTTAGATATAACCTACGGCCTATCCTTAAATGATACGTTCTGGGTAAAACCAATGAGTTCTTCAGTTTCATGGTCAGATGTTAATTTATACAACAATCCATTTAGCGAAATTGTAGCAAGCATTGCTTTCACCGGCGAAGATAGTCACATAAAAGGAATTGTTACAACACCAGAGTACACTACGAATGGTATGCTCCGTAAGTGTTGGCATCGCGAAAATGACGTCATCTATTTATACAAAGGGTCAACCCCTCGCTACGCTAATGGTGGACTTGAGGCACTCAGTGAAGTATATGCTAGCCAGATTGCGGCCGCTATGGGATTAGCACATGTGGAATATAAACTCACTACATTCCACGACCAACTAGTTAGTGCGTGTCCTCTATTCACGTCAGAACAGATTGGATATATGCCTATATCTGGGCTCTTAGATGAAGCGATATCTCGGGATGAACTCATGTTGTATGATAAACAATGCGATATAGCTAGCCTATACGGTATTATGCCATTTTCCGATATGATGGTGTTTGATGCGCTCATACATAATACTGATAGACACCTCAATAATTTTGGTGTTCTCATAGATAATAAAAGCAATCGTATTCTGGGGCCTGCACCTTTATTCGATCATGGCAATTCATTATTCTACAATATAACTGACGATGAATACTCAGATTTAAACGCTATAAAAGATATAAGTTTCTGGGGTCTCTCCTTTGATACACTAGCAAAATTATATCTTCATGACTCACATCAATCTATGTTAACCACATTACTGGATTTTACATTTAATCGCCTTCCATCTGACATATTAACAGATAAAAAATTAGATCTATTAGAATCCTATATCCAACAAAGGGCGGCTTATTTTATAGACCTACTGGATGGAAAATATATTAATTTTACTCACCCTCATATACCAAAACAATAATAATTACATACATAGCAAAAGAGGCTCTCTGTCAAATGTTGGGGTGTTCACCCTACGAGCCTTCTTTGGCACCAATCATATGTATGGTTGGTGCCATTCTTTTTGCTCAAAAGTAGAATACGTACTCTAAATCTACCAAAGTGGCGAAGTCCATAGCTTATTCGTTTTAATACCTTAATCTTGTTGTTAGTTCCTTCTGTGTATCCATTAGAATATGGAAGTAAGAATGCATTAGTTAATTGAGTCATCCATGCAGGAAATGATGTAAAGAAGTTATTAAATTCTTTCAAACCTGATGCTTTCACTAATTCTAACCAATGGGTTAAATGTGCAGCTATTCCTTGTTTACCATAGGTTGAAAAGATTTTTCTAAAAGATAGTTTTAAAGCATATGCTTTCCGTATATCTTCAGAAATTCGAAGTATTTCACAGAGCTTAATGTGTTCAGCTTCCGTTAAATGATCTGGATGTTTCATTAGCACCCGTCGATTCTGTTTTAACATACGTGAATATACAGCCAGTTTATGTTGCTCACGCTTTCTAACTCGCTCTACCGCCCAATCCACAAGTCGACACACATGGTATCTATCACAGATAATGTGTGCATGTGGAAATAGCGCCTCCATGATGCGTTTAAACTGTATGGACATATCCATTACAATAAACTTAACTTGTACGCGATCTTTATGTTTAAATGATGCAAAATAGCGGATTAATGCTTGCGTATCACGTTTTGGTAAAATGTCTAATATTTCATGTGTATCTGGATTGGTTAAATTGACTTGGTATTGATAACCTTCTGCATTTCCTTTGAATTCATCAATACCAATAACAGTAGGTAGTGTTTTAAGCTTAGGTATAGTAATCATAGAGCAATAGCGTAATACTGTAGTAATAGATGTATCACACTCTTTAGCAATAGCAGTATAGGTTAAACTTTCAGTAAGTTTATTAAATAGCATTTTAATATTGGTTATACTTAGTTGCATATGTTTTCGTACAAATGGATTGTTCTCGGCAAAAAGAGTGCTTACAATGAGGGCAAATATATCGACGTTGTTTGTATTTTCCAATTAGTGGACCTCGTTGTACTTTTCCAAATTTTACCGTACGTATGCGGTAATCTTTAATACGCTCTGTAGTTTCTCCGCATTTTGGGCAAATATGTGGTGTTACCGGTAATTCTATGTCAAAAATAAATGTTCCGTCCAATTCGTAGCTGTTTGTAATAAACTCTTGTTTTACATTATGTAAAAATTCAGTATAATCAGTAGTGGGCATATAAGCTCACATCCTTTCTTTAGGACTTTGACACTTTTATTGTAAAGTATGTGAGTCTTGTATGCTTATTTTCTGCAAAAAAAATAATGTTGGAAGTGACACCGTAGTGGTGTCACCCCAACATTTATTATAGAACCGCAAAAGAGGCCGTCATTTGACAGCCTCTTAGTATATAACAAACTACAATACCTTATTCGTGTGGAGTTGTATATGTGATTTGTTGTGCTTCGTAGCTTTCACCATGAGCCAATACATGAACGATCGTTTCTAGTGTAGCACGTACCGTTTGAACAGCCATGCTCGGTTGATCTGGTTTATTTACTACTTGAGATGGCAAGTACGGAATGTGCATAAATCCCGCCTTAACATTGCCTTTTTGAGCTGCATAGTGCAATACACCATACATAATATGGTTACATACGAAGGTACCCGCTGTATTAGATACTTTTGCTGGGATTTCCGCCTGATGTAAAGCATTTACTATATTCTTAATCGGCAACGTTGCAAAATACGCATTAGGGCCATCGGCTACAACAGGTTCATCGGATGGTTGATTGCCTTCATTATCTGCAATACGGAAATCATCACAGTTAATGGCTACCCGTTCAATGGTAATATCTGGACGGCCACCTGCTTGACCTACACAGAGAATAAAATCAGGATTGCATTGTTCAGCTGCTGCTATAGCAGTTTCTACAGATTTATAACGTACGGTTGGCACCATTTGAGTGATCACCTTGTAGTCCCCATCTGTATAGCCTTCCATTGTTTTTACTGCTTCCCACGCAGGATTAACACTTTCACCACCAAAAGGATCAAAACCTGTAATTAAAATTGTTTTCATTCTAGTACCTCATAACAACATACAATGATGTTGTGTACACTTATGGATTAAAGGAAATAGTACATTAATAAAATGTTCAATACAAGCATAACTACAGCAACAGGAATTTGTGCTTTAATAACGCCGTACGCATCTTTCATTTCAAGAAGCGCTACAGGAACGATGTTAAAGTTCGCAGCCATAGGTGTCATCAAAGTGCCACAATAACCAGCAAGCATCGCAATAGTCCAATGATAGCAGGGTTAGCGCCATGAGCGACTACAAGCATAGGAACGCCGATAGCACTTGTGATCATCGCAAATGCTGCAAAGGCATTACCCATAATCATTGTAAATAATGCCATACCGATGCAATAGGCTACAACGATAAGGAATACATTATCCGCAGGCACAACGCTTGCAACAGCACTAGAAATAATCTTGCCTACCCCTGCAAGGTTAAATAAATAGCCAAGAGCGGCTAACAATTGGGACAAAATAGCAGTCCAACCGATGGCATCGATAAGACGACGGCCTTCATGGAAACCTTGTTTAACATTGGCTCTTGTAATATAAAGGGCTGCGAACATTGCGAAAATCGCTGCAATAGCAAGACCTACAAGAGCGCCGAGTTTAGTAAAGAAACCAATAATAAAAGTAATGATACCTACCATTAACGCTGGAATGAAAATTACATTACCAATGCGTAACGCTTCAAGTTTCTTAAAGTCGATAGGGGATTCAAAGTAAGCACCTTTACCCAGTTGTTTAATTAAAACAATACCGGCCATAACCATTACGAGCCAGCCATTGATTTCTTTAGACAAGTAGGATCCAAAAATAAAAGATACACTGTATATAAGCCAGAATAATCCTGTACCAATACGATGTTTGTGCTCTTTATCAAGGAAAGATAGAATCGAGAATATGAATAAAATAATCCCTACGAGAAGGTATACATAATCTAAGGGTTTCATTTGATTTAATAGTTCCATCATTTTATTTCCCCTCCTTCTCTAGGTCTTCTGGTGTTACTAGAATATTTAGCTCATTAGGTACCAGTTTACCAGCTTTCATATCTGCTTCGTCCTGTGCCATATAGCCTTGAATTGTTTTGTCAAAGATAAAGAAACGAATGACACTAACCACATACGCACAGATTGCTGTTGGCAGTCCATAAAGCACCATATCGGTAAGTTCTACAGTATAACCAAGTTGCTCCATAACGCCTTTAATTAAAAGTAATCCACCGGCAGCCAAAAATAAATTTTGACCAAAGAAATTGCCTATGTTATCAGAGGACGCTGCTACACCACGAATTTTATCAAGTGTACGTTGAGAGATAGGACGACCTTGTGCTACTGCGGCCTCACTCATTGGTGCAATGAGTGGCCGAACCATGGCTACAACACCTGACATACTAATCCCTAATGCCACTGTCACTTGACGGACAAATAGGTAAATCATGAAAATGCGACCTGCTGTAGCGGCATGAATCTTACCAATTAAAATTTCTGCTCGTTCACGCAAACCATGACGTTCCATAATACCAATTACAGGCAAAATCAAAATAAATAATGACATATAACGATTTTTTTAATAAAAAGCCTCACCGATAGCACCAACGATATCGTTTATGCTAAGGCCAGCTGCAAGACCCGTTGCAAAACCTGCTGCAACAACAACTAACAAGGCATTAAAGCGAAGCATCAAACCGATAACCATCACCAAAATACCAGACAAAACTAACATAGTGTCACATCCTTTCAAAAAATATCTATGATCTGCTTCTGACACATAGATACACTACATAGTATATATTAGATATCTGATAGCCAAACTCCTGCATAAGCAATAAAAGAAAAACCTTGCACATTAAACCTATTTAATACTCAACCAAATAGATTGATATATCAATTAAATTTATATGCAAGGTATAGTTGTAATATTAAGGTATCCTATAGATACTCGTAGAAGCCTATACGGTTACTATAACAAATCTTTTTTAAACAATACTGTAGTGTGTTGTTTCCCTCTAAAATGAACTTGATCATATGCTTTGAAACCAAATGACTCATACATCTTAGGCAACCACGGATGTTCTTTAGCAGTACCAAGTGTAACTGAATGAGTCTTAAATTGATTCTTTAATAGTTCCTCTGCATACCCTAGTGTTTCCCGCGCATAGCCTTTTCCTTTGAAAGCTGGCGCTGTTACAAAATGTGCAATATGTGGATATTTATCAGGTGTAGAGTATTTAACCCAAGGCATACAGAATGTAATGGAACTTACTAATTGCCCATCGATATACAAGCCATATACAGGATAATTTTCTATCCACTCTTTTGACTCTTCTTCCGTAAAGTCTATAGCATCAAAGGTAATTGGAAAGTCTTTGATAGCTGCATAACCGTCGATTAAAACCTTATGATATTCTGCTGTATCTGCTACTGTTAATTGTCTAAATTCTTTCATTGTCTGGCCCTCATATTTATATTTTTTTATTCATAAATTATGTATATTTATTTGTCGATGAAAAATTATTATACACCTGTATGTATCAAAATGCAATATTTTTTTACATAAATATTAGATGAAGTTTTATATAAAATAAAAAAACAGGATGTATCAAGAAGATACATCCTGCTTTTAGAGATTTCACAAGCTCGAGGGGAAGTTATATTATAAAAGAATTATTTGTAAATACGGGACCCGTATACGTCACGTTGGTTTTCTGGTTCGTTGTTAACGCGAACACGTTCAGTTTTATGACGATCATTGTCAGCACCAGCAATGCGATCGATGCGGAAGTGGTTAAGACGGATGTTTTGTAATTCCGGACCGAATTCATCCATTGCACGACGCATGTTGTCATCGATAGGAGCACCATTTTGAAGTGCACGATACAACATAGTGGCGAATTCATAACGAGTCATAGTCGCATCGCCTTTGAATGTGCCATCAGGATAGCCAACAAGGATACCATTACCAGCCAATTGGCTAATGTATTGGTAAGCCCAATGGTTGCGAGGAACATCTGGGAATTCAGCTGTTTTGCTAGGATCGATTGCATGTGGATTCAAGATTTGTAACAAGTTATTATATTTGTTTTCAATATCTTGAAGACGTGCGTTTAATTCAGCAATTTCACGACCCATAGCTACGCGGGAACGAGATTCAGGAGAGCGTTTACCAAGACGGATGGATACGCCTGCATTTAATTGAGTTTCACCAGTACCGATTGTACCACCAACGGAGAACATTGTATCTTCGTTTGGACGGTAGTAAGCACCTAATGCACCAGCATTTGCATTATGGTAATGACCATAACCAGCTGCTATAGTCCATTTGTCATCTGGGTTGAAATCTAGTGGATGTAATGCAGCTAATGCAGCAGAGCCAGCACCAACTTTATTAACACGTTGTTCCACATTGCCTACACGATTAGTCAAGTTAGTAATATTATTGTTTATTGCACCAGGTGTGGAGTTATTAATTTGAGTTTGTAATTCATTGGCTACGGAGTACAATTGGCTACCGTTTACAGCATCTGTAGATGTAGCAGAGATTTGACCTGCCGCTACATTTTTAAGTTGACGTGCACTATTGCTGTCTTTAGCAAAAGATACGGAACCATTAGCAGCAGAACCTACACCAGCAAAGCCAGTATATGTATGGCCTGCTACAGTTGCACTAGTTTCAGCTGTTGCAGCACTTGTAACAGCTTCGTGACCTAAAGCAACGGAGTTAGTATGTGTTGCTTCCGCATGATCACCCATAGCCATGGAGAATTCTGCCTTTGCCATAGAGTCAGAGCCAAATGCATTGGCACGTACTGCAGTTGCTTCTGCACCTGCACCATATGCTTGAGAATGATCTTTTATAGCTTTGCAGAGGAACCAATTGCAGTGGAGTGGTTATCTAAAGCCCAAGCACTAGAACCGATTGCATTAGATTTATAACCTACAGCACGAGTTTCATAACCTACAGCTACGGCACGGTCTGCACCATCTTGACGAGGTGTATACAAAGCAGTTATCTGTGGATCAGTGATAACGTTTGGATTTGCTACAAATTCACCGGCAATTGCACGAGCACCAATAGCAACTGTACCAACACGAGTTGCTTCAGCACTATGACCAATAGCAGTAGCATCATTTAATGTTGCTTTAGACTTATTACCAATAACAAGAGCGGAATCACCACTTGCAGTGTTACCAGTACCAATAGCTACGGAACCAGACGCGTAAGTATTATTTACACGAGTTGCAGTGTCTGGTTCATTATCATTAACACGATCACGGAATGTATGATCTGCAGCGGAAACAGTATTATCCATACCAAAAGCAACAGAATCAAAGGTACCAGTAAGTGTATTATTAGTACCAGCTTGAACAGGTGCAGCCGCACTCGCTGGTACCACACTCATACCAAGGGCCGCAAGAGCTGCCAACGCAGCAATGGCAAATTTTTGGGAACGCTTATTTTCTCTCATTTTAACATCCTCTTTTTAATAAAACCAACTTACAATACAAAAACATGCATTATCTTTCAATCATACCCCTCAAAAATACAATTTAAAGATATTTTATATTGTTTTTGTTGCAAAAAGAGTGTATCAAAAAAATATAAACATTCACAAGCAACACCATGTTAGGTCACCACTACATTCGATTTTTCTCACCTTACCGCATCCTGTATTTTCATCATTTCTTCATGTATATAAAATGAAAGAAATCCAGTATTCTTCATGTTTATCTTTTATTATTAAATTTTTACATAAAAAGATTACTAGCACTATAAATCATCTTATATTATGCGTATTTTTACTACTCAAACTATTCCTGTTTTTATAAACTTTTTAACCTGATTATTTTCTATAGAATATATTTTTAATGCTCTTCATGAAGAATTATGAAGATTTATACATATCTATAATCTAATTCCTATTCGACCACTTATTTATCCGACCAACTTATTAAACAAAAACTGTATATATCTCAATACAAAATAAAAAGATGGTGCCATCACAATGAATGGCACCATCTTTTATAATCACGAATTATGTATATAGTAAACTCTATAATTTCTATGGTCAGATGTGGTGAATTTACAATTGTGTGAATACAATATATAATAACTATAAATAAACTTATTTTCGTTCGTACTATACAAGGAGAGAACATTATGGAACAAATGAATCAAAGAGGAAAATACTTGTTATATGCTGGCATTGTGTGTTTAGTGATTGCCATTGTAATCTTATTCATCATTCCAGATCCATCTGCAAATAATGTAGAGGTTATGAAAAAAGCTACTAATGCGATGCAAGCAGCGCAAGAAATTTCCAAAAATAATCAAACTAGCATTCTAATGCATACTATCGGTATGGCCCTATTAGGTTTCGGCATTACTGCATCTGTAGGCGGTTTTATTCTTAAATCTATGAAGAAAAAATAATAACGATTCAATACATAAAAGGTGTTATCACATCCTATATCAAAACAGTACAAACTGTAATTGATTTACGCAGGATATGATAACACCTTTTTTAGCATATATGACAAAGAATATCATCGCACCTTATCTAATCCGTTTTGTTATGAGAAGAGCTAAAATAATCCCTAAAGACGATGTCACCAATTGTGGCCAGCTAGATACAAATAGCATTGTGTTTACAATCTTTGTTGGGAATTGGAACAAGGAAAAGAATAGTGAATATCCACCAAAAAGCACTCCTGCTTTTACCAAGGCCGCCACGATAATAAGCAACACCTTCGGTTTATGTTGTAACCAGTGCGCTACGAATACATAGGCTGTCGTGCCAAGGCCCGTAATCAAAATAAACGGCGGCAACGGCAACATGCCCTGTAAATGCGCCACTACGGGAGCAATCCAAGCGATAACGAGACCATTTTTCCAACCATAACGCCATGTGGCAAGTACAAAGGTAGCGGACGTAATGGAACCGATGAGGAACATGCTCACCTGATTAGGAATAAATGGGAAAATGAGCGTAAACTTTGCGCCAATAGGGCAACGGCCAACAATAGGCCTGTACCCGTAAGAGACTTTGTAGACATAAGAATAAACACCTCCATCAGAAATCTAGATAAGAATTTTACTATTACATCACTATTATATTTATTTTTTTAGATTTGTCGAGATTTATCGAGTTTAATCAAATTTTGCCATTTCAGGATAAAAAGAAGCCGCATTGTATCTACTAAGCGACTTGCAGCGAATGGAGCGCAAGGAGATACAATGCGGCGGAGCACTTTATCCTAAAAGTGGCATTACGAACTGAATCCATGGAATCCCCACCACGATAAAGATAGCGAGGTAGATAATTCCAAAGATAGCGCCTAATTTCCAGAATTCAGGACCTTTGTTATAGCCACTAGCAAACCAAATTGGGCTGTGACCAGTACCATATGGTGTAAGGATCCCCATAATACCCATTGGTACTAACAGAATTAACATAACTTGAGCTGGATCAACACCAGGAATTTGAAGAATTAGAGTAGCAAACAAGCCTACCATAGCTGTTACATAAGCAGTACCAGAAGCAAAGAAGTAACGAAGCAAGCAGAATGCTAATAACAAACCAAGAACTGCCATTGTAGGATCCAAAGAAACCAAAGAACCACCAGCAGATTTAGCAAGCCAGTCTAAGAAAGCCTACATTTTTAAGGCCAGAAGCCATAGGTACGAGTGTAGCAAACCAAGTCAAAACATTCCATGCTGGTTTGTTAGCAAGGAAGTCTTGCCATGTCATAATCTTAGTGAAAATCATCAAAATAATAACAATCAAAGCTGTTGTTGTAGGGTTTACTTTGAATGTAGAGGCACCAATCCACAACACAAGAGCCAATACAGAAATTAAGGCCATGAAAGATTTCACTGCGTGTCATGGAGCCTAGTTTCTTATACTCATCCTTTGCCCAGGCTGCAATTTCAGGAGAACCTTTTACCTCTGGCTTGCAGAATACATAGGTCAACAATGGAGTGATGATGAACAAGATAAGGCCTACTGGCAAGAATGCGAGGAACCATGTGCCCCAGTTCGCCGCTACGATACCAGATTTAGCAGACAATTCTAGAGCCAATGGGTTTGGCGCTGCACCAGTCAAGAAGATGGAGCTAGATACACATGTAGTTGCCAACGCTACCCAGTTCAAATAGGAACCAATTTTACGAGGGTTCTTATCTGGATAGGAGTCAAACATTGGACAAATACTAGATACGATTGGATAAATCGTACCACCAGAACGAGCCGCATTACTTGGAATAAATGGAGCCAATACAAGGTCCGTAATAGCAATGGCATAACCAAGACCTAAGGAAGACTTACCAAGCTTTGCTACGAGGAACAAAGCAATACGACGACCAAGGCCAGAGTTTTCATAACCGATACCAATCATGAAAGCGGCAAAGATCAACCATACGATGGCATTAGAGAAACCACTAAGGCCCCAGCTGATAGCTTGCGCATCAGTAATCGCCTTAGCGACACCGGTTGCTTTATCTACCACAGGGGCAGGACCAACCTTAAACAACATAGACACGGTAACTGCAATGATACCGATGAAAGCTGGTGGCATTGGTTCTAAAATCAACCCTACCACGAGGCCAGCGAAAATACTTACATAAATCCAAGAATTTGCGCTAAGACCTTCAGGAGCACCGATGAGCCATACAATAATAGCTACTACAAGCGGTGCGAATAATTTCCAATTCAACTTCATTAGAAACTCTCCTTACTACTTCAAAACAAAAATTGCAAAAAAATGCTTATTTAGTATATCAAAAATTTTAATAAGATGATATAAACTTAATCATAATACTTATTAATTGATAATAAACTTTTTAGTAATAAATTTCATCCTACTAGATAATTTTTAATTTTATGCAATATAATATAAATATCGAAAAATTATTGATTTATCAAAAAGGATTTCAAATGAAACCATTTATACACTATATAAAACCTTTATGGTTTCCTGTCATCATCGTATCGGTCCTTTCGTTACTCACTGTAGCAGGCACATTATATATACCAACATTAACGGCAACCATCATCAATGATGGTGTCCTTAAAGGCGACCTAGAGATGATTACCAACTCTAGCATGAACATGCTTGTTGTAGCATTACTAACCGTCCTATCCGCTATTCTAGGCGTTGCTATGAGTGCTCATATCTCAGCATCTGTAGGCAAGGTATTGCGTGACGATCTAGTGAAAAGCATTACAATGCTTTTCACTCCGCGACTTTACGCACTTTGGTACCGGCACCATATTGATGCGCACAAGCAGGGACGTAGAAAAAATTCAATCTGTTCTCGGGGAAGGTTTAAATATGATCCTCCCTATGCCACTCATGATTTGCGTCGGTCTAGGACTTACCTTCTATAAGAGCTGGCAACTAGGTCTCGTCATCCTTGCTGTTATGGCTTGCATGATACTTACCATTATCTTTATTGAAAGTCGCGCCTTGCCAATTATCAAAGCTATACAATTAAAGCTAGATGATATTACTGATCTGGTCCGAGATCATATCGTAGGTATGCCTGTTATCAGAGCTTTCAACAGGAGAACCTACGAAAACGACAAGGAATTTGTTATTTTTACAGAATCCGCACAACTGAACAAAAAACTGCACCAAACCTTTGCCATCGGTTTACCGACGATACTCATTCTATTTAATATGAGTACCGTAGCTATTCTCTGGTTCGGCGGCTACAATGTCAGCATGGGCTCCCTACAAGTTGGTGATATCATGGCTGTTATCGAGTATGCAAACCTCATCCTATTGAGCATGCTCATGGCCATATTCGTAATTATCGACATCCCGGAAGCTATCGTGTGCTATGCTCGTATTCGTGAGTTGTTAGAACACGAAAATACCGATACATTCCCTGAACCATATAACAGTAGTATTAAAAATTCAGTTTCTCAATCTACTAAGCATTCTACTAATCAAGGAAGATACCAAAACTCTACGGCAACGACAACCGCAACTGCAACTGCAACTGCAACTGCAACTGCAACTGCAACTGCAACTGCAACTGATGATACACCTCTTCTGGAATTCCGCAATGTTACCTTCCGTTACGATAATGCTGAGTCCCCTGCGCTGGAAAATATCTCCTTTAAGGTACATCATGGCGAAACTTTAGCGATTATGGGCGATATCGGTTCTGGTAAAAGCACAATCACCAACCTTATCCCTCGCCTCTTCGCCATCGAGTCTGGAGATATTCTCTTTAAAGGTAAATCCATTTATGAGTGGAATGTAGATGACTTGCGCGCTCATATTGGCTATGTACCGCAAAAGGCTTATTTGTTTACCGGAACTATCGATATGAACGTTCGATATGGAGCCGCATCAGGACAAGTACTGTCAGTAGAAGATGTAGAAAATGCATGCCACTTGGCTAAGGCAGATGAGTTTATCAATCGTCTTGAAGGTGGGTTACCAGTATATGGTTTCCCAAGGTGGTACCAATCTATCAGGTGGTCAACGGCAACGCCTTGCCATGGCTAGAGCCTTAGTGCGTAAACCTGATTTATTCATATTCGACGATAGCTTTTCCGCCCTAGACGGCACTACAGAGCGTGCTGTTCGTACAGCACTACATGAGGAGTTACAAAAGGACAATCGGCCAGCCCTCATTTCTGTGGAGCAAAAGGTAAGTGCCGCAAAAAAAGCAGACCATATTCTAATCATCAACAGAGGTCAAGTTGCAGGATATGGCACACATGACGAGCTAGCGACTACCTCTACTGTATATCAACAGATTTTAGCATCTCAGGAGGTGACAGCATGAGCCCATTACGTCGTTTCCTAATCGAATCTAAAAGCCAATGGGGCTGGCTTGCGCTCCTCATCTTAGCACTTATTACTGCGGCTATATTTGAGGTCTCCGCTCCAGTGTTACTTGGTAAAGTGGTAGATGCTATTGTTAGTGGATTACAAACAGATCAAGATATCAATACTATCTTTGCCTCTATTGATACAATCATCCTCTGGCTCATTGCCATCTATAGTGGGCATGCCTTATTCACCTACTTTGGGGAATACATGATGGCCTCTATCGGTTCAAAAACAGTACTCGCTTTACGTACACGCATGAGTACTCATTTATACTCATTGCCTATCGAGTACTTTCACGATCACCAGCGAGGTGATTTACTAAGTCGCCTCACCTCTGACTTAGATACTGTAGCAGAAACAATAGGCGAAGGCGTACCAGGCCTCGTATCCGCCATTATCGGCATTATTGGTGCTACTGCTATGATGCTTTGGATTAGCCCTATATTAGGGGCCTCCATTATCGGTATTATACTGGTCGGCATCGTATGTTTAACGTGGCTATCTAAACGAGCGCGCCGCGTGTACCTTAGAAATCAGAATGCCTTAGGCGCTTTCAATAGTGGCATTGAAGAAATCGTTGTAGGAAAACCAATCATTCAAACCTTTGGCCTAGAAGATACTACGACGAATCAAGTACAGGTGCTGAACGAAAATCTATTTAAAAGTATGCGAAGCGCTGCTTTTACGAGTCAGCTCGTAGAACCTCTTGTAAAATTTCTAAATCAATTCACCTATTGCCTCGTCGCTATTCAAGGGGGCCTCATGGTGTTGCGTGGGTCCATTTCTATCGGTGATATCCAGGCCTTCTTCCTCTATGTAGGCCAAGTATCGGATCCACTCTCTCGTAGTTCCTACATTATGACAAAATTTCAAGAAACTGCCGCCGCTTTAGGCCGTATTTATGAGGTCATAGATACGCCATCTGAAATCGATAATGGAAAACTTGTGTTATCTAATAGTAAATCCCCTATTAACACAGATACGATTGGCTCGGATTCCTCTATAATGGCTAATACCTCGAATCCTATAACGCATACAGGCACTATCGACTTTGAACATGTTGATTTTGGCTATACACCATCCAATGTGTTTATGAGGGATATCAACATTCATATTCCTGGTGGATCCATGGTAGCCATTGTAGGCCCTACGGGAGCTGGTAAATCAACCTTGGTGAACCTCATCATGCGCTTTTACGATATTATGAAAGGCCGTATCACCATTGATGGCATCGACATTCGTGATGTATCTCGTGAAAGCTTACATAATACGGTAGGCATGGTATTGCAAGATGCATGGATTTTCACAGGCACTATTGCTGATAACATCGGCTACGGTAAGCCAAATGCTACTCGTCAGGAAATCGAATATGTAGCAAAGCTTGCCATGGCAGATCACTTTATCCGTACCTTGCCAAATGGTTATGATACAGTGCTCAAACAAGGTGGTGATGACCTATCTCAAGGTCAACGCCAATTGATTACCATCGCTCGTGCCTTCTTGGCAGACCCTAATATTCTCATCCTCGACGAAGCAACGGCTAATGTCGACACGCGCACAGAAGTAGAGGTTCAAAAAGCGATGAACACACTCCTTAAAGGACGTACAAGTATCGTTATTGCCCATCGCTTGTCTACAATCAAAAATGCCGATTTCCTACTAGTTGTTGAAAACGGCACCATCGTAGAACAAGGGACACACCACGAACTGATAGAACGCGGTGGTCACTATAAAGAACTATACGAAAAACTATGTGGCAGGAATAAGTATATAAAATTCAGGATTGCCATTAACATCAATGTGAGGGGTTCCATATCCATCATTGATATCTTTCGTCATTTCATATATAGTAACCATAGAAGCAGAATTACTGGTCTGACTACCTGTACCTTTATGTACAGCAGCAGCAGTAATTCTGCTTTTTTTTATAATATATAATTTCATATAAATTAAAATCATTAGGTGAAACCCTTATTTTATTCAAACCTTGTTCCGTAGTTAACCTAATAGCACCTAAATCAAACAAAATCATGTGACGACCCCATGACACGCAGCTTAATAGTACTGATAATTATATTGTTTTTCGAAGCTTGTCTAAATCTTTTTTTCGTTTAGTATACTATTGTTAATCATAAACTGATTAACACTCATTTGTCCGCTTGATTGGACGTTATTGACTGTTAGTTGGTTTATTTTTTTGTATTACCATACAATAGAATTATAGGAAAAAAAGAACCACCGATAAGCTGCAACTTATCAGTGGTTCTCTATTTTTTTTGATTTATTCACCTTTTGGTACGAACCATAGGCCGTTATTATTTTTTTCCATATAGTCTTTGAATTCTTGAGAGTGGTATGCTGCTACAAGGTCTTTCGCCCATTGTGCATCTTTATTTTTTTCATTAACTACAACTTGTAATAACCATTGTGGCAATACATCTTCATTTGCCAATAGCAGATTTTAGGGATCGATTTTTTTGCATTATAAATGATAGCGCCTGTAATAACGATATAATCGAAATCAGTACGCACAGAAGGAATTGTAAGGGATTTCATTTCTGTAAATTTAAGATGTTTAGGATTTTCAATAATATCTGCTTGTGTTACTGTCGCTAAATCTTTATTTGGATCAAGTTTAATCCAACCGATTTTTTGCAATAACGCATAAGCACGAGCCATGTTGGATGCATCATTAGGTACTGCAATTGTGTCGCCATCTGCCACTTGATCTAGAGATGTTTTAGAACCGCTAAAGATTCCTGCTGGCACTGTTGGAATTGGAGTTAAGGCTACAAGATGGCCATTTTGTTTTTCGTTGAAGTTTTTCATGTATGCTGTATGTTGTTCAACATTGAAATCTACTTCACCATCACTCAATACTTGGTCTGCTTGTACCAAGTCAGACATATCTACACCTTTAAAGGTATAACCTTGTTTCTCCAAAATTGGTTTTACACCTTTTTCGAATAATTCAGAGTAAGGTCCTTGCGACTTACTATAGGTTAATTCTTTCTTTGCTCCATTATCACTGTTATTGGAACCACAGCCTGCGATGAAAGCTACGCTAAATACTAATGCCGCACCAAGGGCAAGAAGTTTCTTAAATTTCATGGTATATCCTCCTATACTTTCACAATCAATATATCTAAAATTGGTTTACAAATTAAGAACGACGAGCTCGTCGCGCAAAATAGTTACCAATGGTCTGAATAATTTGTACAAAAACGATAAGAATAACAACAGTAAACAGCATAAGTGGGAAGTTTAACCGCTCATACCCATAGGTAAGTGCCAAATCACCAACACCACCTGCACCAATAGCACCAGCCATAGCCGTAGCACCGATGAGTCCTATAGTCCCTGTCGTAACAGACAAAATTAAAGAACCTTTCGCTTCAGGCAATATAAAATGCCAAATAACCTCAAAATGAGAAGCCCCCATTGATTGCGCGGCTTCGATAATGCCTTTACTAACCTCTAAAATAGAATTTTCAAAAAGGCGTGCAAGGTATGGAGCAATAAAGATAACTAGTGGAACTATAGCCGCAGTAGTACCCACGCGTGTACCGACAATCATTTTTGTTAAGGGCAATATAAATACCATCAAGATAATAAATGGTACTGACCGTACCGTATTAACAATTGTATTTGTGATGGTGTAAATAATATTATTTCTAATAATCCCATTTGGGCTTGTTACGACTAATGTAACAGCCATAATGAGGCCCAGTATTGTGCCGAGAAATAGTGAGACAAACACCATAAACAAGGTCTGTTCTGCCGATAGCAATAACTGTGCCCCAGAAACACCTAATTCCTGTGAAAAGAAGTCCATTATATTTCTACCTCCTCCCAATCAACAGCTTGTGACAAAAGGTATTCTTTCACCTTACCCACTTCCAAGTCATTACCTATGAATTGAACTATGAACACGCCCAATACCGTATGTTCTAACTCAGTTACGGTAGCAAATAGCACGCTAGTCTCTAGATCATAGGTCTTATTAATATGATGAAGCACATTATCCGTTGTATTACTACCGAGAAAATTCATCTTCAAAATCGTATACTCTCGCTTTTCACAAGCCAATGTATGTTTTACTGTTGTAGGAATTTCATCTGGAATCACGGTTCTAACAAATCGTTTTGTTGTATTATGCTAGGTTTGCTAAACACTTGCAATACAGAGCCTTCTTCTATAAGATGACCTTTTTCCATAACGGCTACACGGTTACAGATTTTTTGAATTACATCGATTTCATGTGTAACGATGACAATCGTTATACCTAATTCGCGATTCACCCGTTCTAAGAGCTGAAGTATAGATTCAGTTGTATCCGGATCAAGTGCACTTGTCGCTTCATCACATAATAGAATAGATGGATCTGTTGCAAGTGCACGAGCAATACCGACGCGCTGTTTCTGTCCACCAGATAACTCATCTGGGTAGGCATTAGCCTTATCCGATAAGTCAACAAACGCTAAGAGGGACTTAACCTTCTTATCTATCGTTTTCTTGGGAACACCATTTAAAACAAGAGGAATTGCTACATTATCATATACAGATTTAGCATTCAGCAGGTTAAACTGCTGAAAAACCATGCCAATGCGTTTACGAATTTTTCTTAGCTCATTAAAGCTGAGGCTATTAATATTAACGCCATCAATTTCGACATAACCTGTTGTAGGCACTTCAAGAGCATTAATCATCCGTAATAATGTTGATTTTCCAGCACCACTAAAACCAATAATGCCAAAGATATCTCCTTTTTCAATTGTGAAAGTTACATTCTCTAAAGCTGTAACCTTTTGCTTATTATAATTAAACTCTTTGGTTAAATTATGTATAGAGATCACACTATCACCCCTTATTTAATCCCATCAAATTCAAGGGAATTAACTTTATTTTAAAATCATATCTTGTAAGTATGTTTTAACTGTAGGTTAAGAATACTACACTTTAAAAAAACACTGTCAATAAGAAAATCCCCTAATAAGTTTTCCACTTATCAGGGGATTTAAATTCTAGCAACACGCTATATCCGGGATTATATATTTAATTGTTATCGACATTTATTAAACATATACAAGGAACCTAATATAATAGGCGCCCCAATATATAGTCCCATATCCGGTATTTCTCCTACGGAGTATCGCAGCGCCTATGGCTGCTACTACTGGGGAGAGATACATAAAATTCGTCACATCAGATACACGTTCTGCATGTTCTAATGCATAGCTCCAGAATACAAAGCCCAATGCACTGGAGAAGAAGGCCAAATACATAATAGCTGCCCATGTAATTGCAGGTGCAGCAGCAATATGGCAACGGATTGCGATACAAAGGGCAGGGACATAATAGCGCCGGTAAACATAGACCAAGTCGCTACGGTAATTGGATCATGTCCTTTTAAACTCAATCCGCGATTGACGATGTTATATATCGCAAAAAGCACCATACCCAGCAAGGTCCAAAATGCCCCGACTGGTATATTAATAGATCCATTCCAAAGAATAATGATGGCCACTCCTAGAAATGCGGTAATCGTAAACACCCATCCAATGGGTCTCATATGATCTTTATATACTACCAAAGCCATCAGTGCCGTTGTCATAGGCGTTAGTGCCATGATAATGCTCGATGTAGCTGCAGGAATGGTCATAAGCCCTTGATTAAATACGACTTGATATACAAAATTCCCTGTCATGCCAAGTACTATATATAAGCCCCACTCGCGCCAGCTCGTAGGAATATGTAATCCTCTAGCAACGCCGATTATAAGCATCAACATAGCTCCACCTACAACACGAGCCACAGAGAGAGTTAAGGAATCCACGTGTTGCAATGCTATTTTGCTACATGGAAATGCGGTTGCCCAAACAGCTATGGTCGCTAACGCCCCTAAGACGGCTTTCACCTGATTCGACATAACACTATGCCCCCTTTTTATCATTCAATATAGTTCAATTATACTCTCTTAGAGAATAAAATGTTACACCCCTGAAAGCATCTTATCGACGAATCCGATATTACTGAAATGTATTTTCATTATTTTAAAATAATATCAGAGAGCACAACACTTTATTATACAGGGTAAACAATTACATGTCTGTCGCTATAAATACTGGTTTTCCCACATCTATTTTATATACCCCTCAATATAAATAACATCTATAGTTACGAAATTTGCATAGTATGTATTGAAAATTCATATCATTTATATATTGTGAGTTTTAGATAAACATTGTACACTAGATATATCAAAATCTATAGTTATATCCATTTATGGAGGTGCAAAATGCAACATACTGCATGGAAAGATTTTAACACAGGTGTGTGGGATAAAGCGATTGACGTACGCGACTTTATCCAAAGAAACTATGTTCCCTATGAAGGGGACGACTCCTTCCTAGTTGGTCCTACAGAACGTACTACAAAATTGTGGGACAAGGTAATGAAACTATACGAAGAAGAACGCGAAAAAGGTGGCATGCTTGATGCCGATACTTCCGTGGCTACACACATCACTGCGCATGCGCCAGGATATATCGACAAAGACCTTGAAACAATCGTTGGTTTACAAACTGATAAACCTCTAAAACGCGCTATGTTCCCTTATGGCGGCCTTCGTACAGCAAAATCCGCTATCGAAGAATATGGCTTTAAAATGGACCCTCAAACAGAGGACTTCTTCAAAAAGCATCGTAAAACTCACAACGATGGCGTATTCGATGTATATACACCAGAAATGCGTGCCGCTCGTACAGCGCATATCGTAACTGGTTTGCCAGATGCGTATAGCCGTGGTCGTATTATCGGTGACTACCGTCGTATCGCATTATATGGTATCGACTATCTAATCGAAGAGAAAAACCAAGAATTCAACATCACTATGGGTGATATGCTTGAAGACGTAATCCGCGACCGCGAAGAAATTAAAGATCAAATCCGTTCCTTGAAAGGAATTAAAAGAAATGGCTGCGTCCTATGGTTACGATATCTCCGAGCCAGCAAAAGACGTTCGCGAAGCTATGCAATGGATTTACTTCGGCTACCTTGGCGCTATTAAAGAGCAAAACGGTGCTGCTATGTCCATCGGCCGTAACTCTACATTCCTAGACATCTATGCTGAACGTGACCTTCGCAACGGTACATACACAGAGGAACAAATCCAAGAGTTCGTAGATCATTTCATCATGAAATTGCGCATGGTTCGCTTCGCACGTATCCACGAATACAACAACTTGTTCACAGGCGATCCTGTATGGACTACTGAATCTATCGGTGGTATGGGTACTGACGGTCGTACATTGGTTTCCAAAATGTCCTTCCGTTACCTACATACATTGACTAACCTTGGTCCTGCTCCAGAACCAAACCTCACTGTATTGTGGTCTCCTCGCATGCCTATCGGCTTCCGTCGTTTCTGTGCGAAATTATCCATCGAAACATCTTCCATCCAATACGAAAATGACGAATTGATGCGTCCTAACTCTGGCGATGACTATGCTATCGCATGTTGCGTATCTCCAATGCGTATTGGTAAGGAAATGCAATTCTTCGGCGCTCGTTCCAACCTAGCAAAATGCTTGCTTTACGCAATCAATGGCGGCGTTGACGAAAAACTTAAGAAACAAATCGGTCCTAAATACCGCCCTATCACGTCTGAGTACTTAGAATTCGACGAAGTATGGGAACGATTTGACGACATGATGGAATGGTTGGCTGGCGTATATGTAAACGCATTGAACATCATTCACTACATGCACGATAAATACGCGTATGAAAAATTAGAAATGGCATTGCATGACCGCAAGGTAACTCGTTGGTTTGCAACTGGTATCGCTGGTTTATCCGTAGTAGCTGACTCCTTGTCTGCCATTAAATACGCTAAGGTAAAACCTATTCGCGACGAAAACGGCATCGCTGTTGATTTCGAAATCGAAGGTGAATTCCCTAAATATGGTAACGATGACGATCGTGTAGATAGCTTGGCTTCTATGGTTGTTTCCACATTCATGAACAAAGTGCGTAAACATCCTACATACCGTCAATCCGTTCCTACTATGAGCTTGTTAACAATTACTTCTAACGTAGTATACGGTACTGCAACAGGTTCTACTCCAGACGGCCGTAAAGCTGGTGAAGCTTTCGCTCCTGGCGCAAACCCTATGCATGGTCGTGATTCTCACGGTGCTGTAGCTTCGTTGTCTTCCGTTGCAAAAATGCCATGGCGCGATTGCTCTGACGGTATTTCCAATACCTTCTCCATCGTTCCAGACGCATTAGGTAAATCTGGTGAAACATTTGTAGCCGTAGGCGATTTTGATATTGAGTTAGACCCTTCTCAATTGCCTAACTGCAATACAAACTTCGCATGCAGCGAACCAAATGTTACTATAGAGGAAGAAAAATAATCTTCCATCGTATTGTATGCTTTCACCGGCATCAATACTCGTATCTTGGTTGAAAGGAGGAATACCCATGAGCAACCAACAACAAGTTGATAACTTGGTAGAATTATTGGATGGCTACTCCCAAAAAGGTGGTCACCATTTGAACGTTAACGTGTTCACTCGCGAAACATTGTTAGACGCTCAAAAACATCCTGAATTGTACCCTCAATTGACTGTTCGTGTATCTGGTTATGCAGTACACTTCAGCAAATTGACAAAACAACAACAGGACGAAGTTATTTCTCGTACATTCCATCAACAAATCTAATCGAGGTTTTCTATGACAGGACGTATTCATTCACTTGAAACGATGGGTACGGTTGATGGTCCAGGCATGCGCATGGTGGTATTTCTACAAGGATGCCCCATGCGTTGTGCTTATTGCCACAATCCTGATACATGGAATGAAACTAGCGCCGAAGCTAAGCTCATGACCGTTGAAGAATTGTGGGACCAGTACGAACGTAACCGCCAATTTTATACTAATGGTGGTATCACCGTCACAGGTGGGGAAGCTCTGATGCAAATCGATTTTGTAACTGAGCTTTTCACATATTTCCGTGAAAGAAACGTCCATACCTGTTTAGATACAAGTGGAATTTGTTTTGATCCCCACCAAGAGGTGGCATACCGTAAGTTACTGAGCGTTACCAGTCTCGTAATCCTAGACATTAAAGAAATCGATCCTGCCAAACATCTGTGGCTAACAGGCAAACCGTTAGAGCCCATTCTCGGGTTTGCTCGATTAACGGCAGACGCGGAAGTTCCGATTTGGGTTCGTCACGTAGTAGTCCCAACGATTACAGATAATGCTGATCATCATTATCGGCTAGGATTCTTTCTAGGGTCGCTTAAGAATCTACAGGCTGTTGATTGCTTATCCTATCACGTCATGGGTACTGCCAAATACAAGGAGTTAGGTATTACCTATCGCCTCGACGGCATCCCTGCTGCCACAAAAGCTGTAGCAGCACAAGCAACTAGAACTGTTGTGGAAGGTATCAAGGCCTATAGACGCCATTGGTGGAGTCCCATCAAAACTCAAATCAATCATAATCAAGTTTGAGGATAACTACCTCCCTTGATATATATACATATATATACCAAGACTTGATCTATGATAGCCCTAAAACAATAGAGCCGCCCCCACACAACCGGGGACGGCTCTTATTGTGTTTAAATAAACTTTCTATCATACAAACGGGCTGCAATGAGGACAACCAAACAGGACCCCACATTATGAACTAACGCACCGGTAGTAGGTGTCAAAACCTCAAGTAATGAGAGAATAATAGCGATACAGTTAATAGCCATTGATAAAGCAATACTAAATTTAATAGTTCTAATCGTAGCATCTGATAGTCGCTTAATATATGGAATTTTGTTAAGATCTTCACTCATCAATGCAATATCAGCTGTTTCTATGGCAATATCACTACCGATACTCCCCATTGCAATACTCACATCAGCAGTCTTCATAGCTGGTGCATCATTAATTCCATCACCAACCATACAAACCTTGTGGTGTTTCTCCTTGTAACTCTTCAATAATACTCACTTTTTCACCAGGTAAAAGCTCCGCATATATTTCAGAAATACCTGCTTTTTTGCCAATATATGTAGCCGTTTCTTTACTATCCCCCGTAAGAAGTACTGTTTTCATAGCTAGGCTAGAGACTGCAGACAACATATCTGCCGTATCTCGTCGCATAGTATCAGATAAAGCAATAATACCTATAATATGATCTTTATCGGCAATAATGATAGATACCTTTCCTTCACTTCGATATGTATTAACGTTTTGTTGAACCCTTTCATCAATAATAATATTATGTTCCTCAAGAAAACGTTCATGACCACAATATAATGTAACACCGTTTATTACGGCAATAATACCCCTTCCTACGGACATTGTAAACGAAGTAGTAGCAAGTATTTCTAAATCTTGATGTATGGCATGAGAAACGATAGCCTTGCCAATAGGATGCTCGCTCTTAACCTCTGCAGATGCAGCTAATTGAAGAATATCGACCTCACTATAATCTGTATCAACGACCAAAATCAGATTGAACCGATAACTGACCACGTGTTAATGTGCCGGTTTTATCAAATGCCATGGTATCCACTTTTCCCCATAGTTTCAAGAATTTCACCAGATTTAATAATAACGCCATGTTTAGTAGCTTGACCAATAGCGGCCATAACCGCAGTAGGTGTAGCAAGCACCAATGCACAAGGACAAAATACTACCAACACAGTAACACCGACGATGATATTTCCAGTTACTAGGTAGCCTATACATGCAATCATCAATGCAATAGGAACCAATCGACTAGCAACAGTATCAGCTATACGCTGAATCGGAGCCTGTTTCTGTTCCGCATTTCTAATAAGCTGAATCATTTTTTGAATAGAACTATCTTCGCCCACTTTAGTAGCTATAATATCTATGGCACCAAAACAGTTAATAGTTCCACCAAATACATCATCACCAATTGTTTTATCAACAGGTATAGACTCACCTGTCATAATGGATTGATCTACCGTTGTTTCACCGTTAATGATTCGCCCATCTACAGGTATTGTTTCGCCCGGAAGGATTCGCAAGTAATCACCACTTTGTATAGACTCTACGGAAATCATTATTTCTTTGTTATCTTGTATTTTACGCCCCTTAACAGGTGCTAACGAAATTAGCTTTTTTAACCCCTTTTTTGCTCGCTCAGTAGTTGATTCTTCAAGGAGAGCGCCTAAAGCCATAATAAACGCTACCTCACCGGCCGCAAATATATCTCCGATGGCAATGGCTGCAAACATAGCCATGGAAATCAATAGAGCTGATGAGATTTTACTAATTCCCTTATTATATACGATCCTTCGAATAGATAAATACACAAGAGGAAAACCACAAATAATAACGGTAACCCAAGAAGGCTCAAAAGGGAATATATTTTGAAACGGACTCTGTCCACCAAACTCCTCTATCAAATGCGGAATCCCATCAAGCAGTAAATAGCCCCGCTAAAATCGTCATATATAAACCAGATAATATATCATGTATTCGATGTACCATACAGCAATCTCCCTTATAAAACTTTCACTATCAATATGAATTGAATTATGACTATACTTACAGTACAATAATTACGATAGCGAACACTTTGTTCACTTTAATTGTATCAACCTATGGTTTTAATACAATATATAAAACATCATATATGTTCATTACGGAACATATATGATGTTTTATACTAAAAGCATGACAGGAGTTAATATGGATCGTAGACAGAAAAAGAACTCGCAAAGCCATATTCATAGCTTTTAACGAATTATTATCTAAAAAGGCGTATGACAAAAATCACCGTTCAAGAAATCATTAGTGCCGCAGATATTGGCCGCACCACATTTTATGCTCATTTCGACACAAAAGAGGCTTTACTAGAAGCCCTCTGTGAAGACTTATTTTTACATATAAAAGATAGTATTAATCATTTACCTCATGCTCATGGGCTTTATCAACAAAGTATTTACCCAGTCTCAGTATTTGGTCATTTATTACAACATTTACAGCAAAATGAAAATAAAATCCTCGAACTACTAGCGAGTGATAATAACGAAATCTTTTTGCGCTATTTTAGAGATCATCTAAATGAGTTGGTGCAAGGATATTTCATCAATCAAGACCGTAAAGCAAATACAAATCTACCGGATGACTTTATCATCAATCATATTTCAGGTAGTTTTGTCGAAATGGTGTTATGGTGGGTAAAAAACGGCATGAAAGAATCGCCTACAAAATTAGACAATTACTTCCATGCCGTTATAGAACCTATTATATAATTATTTAAATTCTATCAAGATACAACATTAATTGGTTCCCCTTTAAAAAAAGGCTTGTACATTATCTCGAATAATGCCTACCAAGCGTTGGCGTGTTTCAAGACCTTTCCATCCCATATGAGGTGTGATAATAACATTATCGAGTGTATATAGAGGGCTATCCTCTGCGGGAGGTTCTACCTCTTGTACATCAAGGCCTGCACCTGCAATGCATTTAGCAGCTAATGCTTCACAAAGGTCTGCTTCATTAATGAGTGCACCACGACCAGTATTAATGATGATTGCCGATGATTTCATCTTAGCGATTGTATCCTTATTAATCATATGTTTAGTTTGCTCATTCAATGGGCAATGCAATGTAATATAATCACTATGTTCTAGTAATTCATCAAGGCTCACATAACGAATGCCATCTCCATCAGCCTTTGGTGTACGTGTATGAATCAAAATATTCATGCCAAGTGCTTTTGCTACTTTAATCACTTCCATACCGATATGACCAGCGCCAACCACACCTAGTGTTTTACCATTCACTTCTGTGTGGCTCACTTGTAGATGTTTTGTAAAATTACTGCGGTCACCTTTAGCAAGCATACCGATTTGTTGCTTCATAGTAGATGCGAAATTGAGGATCATCATAATCGCTGTATGTGCTACACGTTCTGTGCTATAAGCTGGTATATTACAAACCGTAATCCCCTTTGCTCTCGCCGCAGCAAGATCGATATTGTTATATCCAGTCCCAGCCTCAATGATAAGCTCTACTGACTCAGGGAATTGTGAAAGTAACTCTGCCCCTACAGGCAATTCTTTTGTTACCACCACACGAGCCCCTTGAATGCGTTCAATAAGCTCTGCATTAGTACTATCGTCATAGACCTGTACATCATTTGATAGAACAGAAAAATCTAGTAAATGATCATAATTCATCTTGCCTGCATTTACCACTACAACTCGTTCGTTCATAATATCCTCCTCTATGTTTCTATGATTTGTGAAAGCATCTTATATACTAATTATACTACCAAAAGCTGTGAATTATACGTCATATTCAATATCATCCTATACTAATTATGACTAATAACATCTAGATAATAAGTATAAATGAAATTTTAGCATAAACTTTCACAAAAACTATTGTTTAATTCCACAAAAGTTATACAATAAAAGTAATGTAAATTAGGAGTAATGAATATCATGAGACCAACATATTTAACGATAGATACAAGTTTGGTTCGAGAGAACCTACGAAAAATAAAAGATAGCCTCCCTGAGTGGAGCACATCCACGGCCGTAATCAAGGCTAATGGATATGGTCACGGCAGCGTTATGATGGGGCGTATCGCTGTCGAGGAAGGGTATGAATCATTAGCCGTTGCCATTCCAGAGGAATCAGTACCGCTTCGCAATGCAGGCATTATGGTACCTATTTATCTATTAGGCCTTACGAGACCACAATCCTTTGAACTTGTAGCGGATACCAATTCTATTCCGGCTGTTTGTGAATCTACTGATTTAGAAGCCCTCAACAAGGTGGCCGATAATCACGATATGATTATTCGCGTTGCAGTGGCCGTTGATACGGGAATGCATCGCATCGGTATCAAGCCGGAGGATGCGGTATCATTTATTAAACGCGTTGAATCCTACCCTAATCTTGCAGTGGATGGATTCTTTTCACATATGAGTAATGCTGATGCGGCAGATCAAAGCCACGCACATGGACAAGCGCAAAAATTCCATACAATGGTGGACGAAATCCGTGCCTTTAGACCTGATGCGGACTATCGCTTCTCCCTCGCAAACAGCGCAGGATTATTATCCGTAAAGGATAGTCTATTCACAGATGCACGACCAGGTATCATCCAATACGGCATCATGCCATCTCTGGACGTGCCAAATCGTCTAGGTCTTAAACCGGTACTCTCTTTCCATAGCGAAGTGGTACATGTACAACATCTAGATGCTGGTGAAGGCATTGGCTACGGTTCTACCTATGTGACTCCTGAGCCAATGACCATTGCAACGATCCCTGTTGGCTATGCTGATGGTTATCCTCGAAGCCTATCTAATCGAGGTAGCGTCCTCATCCAAGGTACTCGTTGCCCTGTGGTAGGCCGTATCTGTATGGACCAATTCATGGTGGCAGTGCCAGATACAATTACAGTAAAACCAGGCGACAAGGTTGTATTATTAGGGTTCTCAAGGTCATGAAAGTATCTCAGCTCTTGAAATTGCAGCGCTTGCGTCCACTATTCCTTATGAAATCTTCTGTGGGTTCTCCGATCGAGTACCACGACAATATATATAAACGACTAAGAGGCTGATATTCGGATTTACGAAATCAGCCTCTTTCAAGAATAAAAGCACCACCAATATCTTGGTGATGCTTTTATTCTCCTATACCATGCACATGTGTGTGTGGAAAAGATAATATTTATGAAAAGGGAGGGAAGCCCTTCATAAGGAGGCCCAAAGGCGACAGATAACATAGGAGAGAGTCAACGTAAGTCTGTCCAACCAGAGGGCCCTGGTGAATGCATATGGGAGATGTTATGCATTCATTAGCGCTGATGGGATAGCGCTAGCTCCGTGTAATGGTATAGTAGTTATTCACTAACTGAATTCATCTTACCTATCTCATATGAGATATAAATTAAATTATTAATATTTACTATTATCCGGCATGAAATATATGTGAAAATTTGGCTATATCACCATATAATATAATACTTTATATTCATGAATAATCATTTCATATTAATGACTATATGTACTACAATGCCCATATTATGAGTACTCTTTATAAATTCAAAGAATACATGTCAAAAATAAATATGGTAGTCCATAATTCATGAGCAAATTTTTAGAAAATTTCACAAAAATCAAAACATATCGCTCCCAAGAAATAGGAGCGATATGTTTTCGTACAACCAATAGGCCTATTCAATTATTCCTTGCAGTAGTAATTATTCTTTATAGTACTGACTATTCTTCATGTGAAACAGGATTTACTGTTTTTAAAGAGGGCTTCCAGTTAACCAAATAATAGCTATATACATTAACAAAAGGAATTAAAAACCCAAGAATCCAGAAAGCACTGCGCCCCTGCATCATGTAATCGCCGATAACAAGCAGCAATATTAGCCGCTAACCACCATACGCCCATAAGGCCACCGTAAAAATTATTCATAAATTCATTTACAAAATACGAAGATACGGCAAAGGGTAATACCTTTTGTAAGATTACAGCAACAATAATATAAATCAGCCAAAATAGAACGTTTCCCCAGAAAATTTCATGGCGCTTAGTGCGGCTTTTATAGTCTATAACGCCATCAAAAAACATATATTTATAGGACTCTAAACCCTTGCCAATCCCCAGTGAATCAGTCCAGCTTTCACCTTCCTTAGCAATAGGCATAATTGTTTCATAGGACAATTCATAATTCCCTATCACTTGGCCTCCATCAGGTAATCCATACATATTACGGGCCTTATTTTTACGAAGAAAACAGGATGCTAAACAAACCAAATGCATTATCGCACTACCTCTAAACATGAACATAAATGTATCATCAAGGGACAGATGAGCTCCTATAAGAATAGGCTTGAGGAATGTAATGCAAAGTACAAGGTTTGTTATCATAACGACGATAAAGGCAAAGGTTCCTAGAGCAGGCGCCCACGTGCGATTTACATCGTTATATCGTCTTTTAATGAGTACCGCAACCAATAGATTCGTTATAAACACTAATATAGCTGCACACCAAAAGAATGTAGGGCCACTAATAAGAAAAGGCGATGTAGCAGACATGGTTATCCCCTTATCCACAGTCATAGTTACGCGACCACCTAAAACAGATGCTAATAAGATAAGCATTGTCCACGTATAAATAATATGGATATTGATAATCGCAAACGCATACGGGAAATTCGTTATCCGCCTATTCTCCTTTATGCTTTTTATATTGCTTAGAAACGCTCTCCACTCTTCTTTAAACTGCATAGCATACACCTCTCTCAAACAAACATAAAAATGCCACAAGGCCAAAATCTTGTGGCATTGGATTCATAATTAAATTTATATCATTGCATCAAAATAAATGCAACTATTTAATGCCTTTAACAGAAAGTAATTCACCTGTGAAAGCATCAATAATGACTTCGATTTCTTGATGATTAGCTGCACCAAACTCTACATCATATACGAAACGGCCTTTTTCATTTTTTACAGACCAGCTATTAAGGCTTATCGCTTGACCTTGTGCTTGAGCAAAGGCAAAGTTAACGATAGCTTGTGGCGGCAAAATACGAGTAGGGTCAAAGGCTTTGCGTTCTAAAGCAACTTTGTAGTCCCCGTCTTTTGTTTCGCTCATTTGATCTGTACTGAAATTATATTTCAACTCATATCTACCAGTTGTATCGAAGCCCTCTACTTCATATTTGATTTGACTATCTTCGCCATCAAATGCAATTTCTGTAATCGCTGCTTTTGGATGTCTTTCAATAAAGGCATTAAGCAAAAGATTAGCACCCGCAATCCCTGCATGATTAGCATCAACAGCCTCTACTGTTGGTTCTACAGGTACAATATCAGCCGCATTTACAGCAGGTGCGTTTACCCCAAATGCCGCTGCTAATGCCAACGCAATACTACCTTTTACTAACAAAGATTTCATAATATCCTCCTACATAAATAGTTTAGTAAATATTCTATATACTTCTATTATACACAATAAACGGTGTTTCACGAATAAAATAATCACACACAGCGGCACTTATGATACAATTTATATATCTATATACTATCTAATCAATACATACAAGTGAGTGCTATGATTTCCTTATATCCAACCTTTTATCACACATTTCAATGTAAAGCAAATAATTGCCGTCACACATGCTGCCAAAAATGGACCATCGATATTGACGAAGATACTGCGGCTAAATACAACGCATTACCTACACAATTAGGGAAAGACCTTCGTAATTTTATTACCATCGATGATGAAGGGGCCCATTTTATATTTAGCGACGAACAACCGACCTGTCCCCTTTTACAAGAGGATGGTCTATGTCGTGTGGTGTTAGAGCTCGGTGAAGAAGGTTTATGCGAAACATGCCACATGCATCCTCGTTTCTATAAATACATAGAAGATCTAGAGCTTTGTGGTGTAGGGCTCTCCTGTGAAGAATCCGTAGAAAAGTTGCTATCCTCTAAAGGAGATCAAGTGCAATTTACCATAGAGGATGATGAGGGCGAGTTTGGAGCAGATGAACGCCCCCTATTACAGAATATATTTGAACTGCTAGCATTGGATATTGACCCTGAACTTTGTCAGTTAGAGCTGAATCAATCAATTTCATATTGCCAAGGGCTAATTGATTTATATGCAAAAACTGAACCCATTGATATAGAATGGACACAACAATTAGGTCATTTGAAAGCAACCCTTGCTAACGCAACTGTTAATAATACAACTGACCTCTTACAAACTACTAATCGTGATAAAGACATTTTTAACAAGGTGTACCAATATATTTTATATCGACAAATCGATATGCTCGCAGAATATTCATTGAACGCCCTTGTACAATACTCCTTTGATGCGACCCTCTTTATTAGTCTAGCTACAAGAGAATTTGGGAATCTACCAGAGCAGATTCGACGGTGGTCAGAGCAAATTGAATACGATGAAGATAATGTAGGATTTCTATTTGATACATACGAAAAAAGCAACTACGATATATAGTTCGTAGTTGCTCTTTTTTATGATGCATAAGCAACAAGGCACCTCCCCTTTACAGGGGTGTGCCTTGTTAGAATAATAATAAGCCTATAAATTTAATGCAAACCCATATGAGATATGCGCCAGTAATAACGAGTAAACCTTCAAATGTATTGCCCGAAATAGTAGCTCCACTTACACGTCCTACTACGGTAAGCAGTGACATCGTCAGTAATACACAGATAATACTTAGAAATACTCCGAGCAATAACACTAGCACTATAGGAGCTTTAGCAAAGCTAATAAGAACCCCTAAGCTGAACATATAGATACCAATTACCAGTTGTGTATATGCAATACAATGAAATACGCCGGTCAGAACGGTCATGGTATAGCAATGGCGTGAGCGCCACAGAGCATAGAGACTGATGAGGATTGCCATAAATAGCGCTTTCACAATCAATAGTAGCCAATGACTCATATCCCAAAGAGGCGTCTTATTATTCAATTGTTCTAACAGCCCATTAATTTCAACAACATTAAGCAAGCTAAGGTGCTCAAGTCTTGTAAATATGGTGGGATTCATAATGAAGTTTCGCATGGAATCCGCATAGACCGTATCGCCAATTACAGTAAACTGATAGCATATGATGGCTAGAACTATCATTACGATTAATTGGACAACACTAGTACGACGGCGATATATACGTACGCTGTCTGTATCTATGGGACCTGCTAATCGATCTAAAAATTCAATCATATGTCCTCTTTTAATACATACTAATACTTCAACACATTTGTTAGGACCTATGTGTCGGACCTAAACAAAGCAGTCCTTCATGAACTGCTCATTTATTATAACACAAAAAGCAAGGCATACTCTATACCTTGCTTTCGATTTTTTTATATATTTTTGTTAAGAATTATTTAAATTTATATACTATCTAATTATTGTAAGCTTGCTAAAAATCTTAGTCAAGTTTTCATCCATTCTTTGAAGATATGTTTTGTCATCTTCGTTGCTTTCGATAGTGTAAATAGTTTCTACCTTAGCACCTACCTCTTGAGCTAATGTTTTGGATACTTCTGGACTAGCCATTTCTTCAGCAAAGATTGTAGTGATGTGATTTTCTTTAGCATACGCGATAAGCTCTGCTAATTGTGCTGCATTTGGTTCACCTTCAGCAAATACATCTTCTACGCTATTTTGTTCTAAACCAAAATCACGGCATAGGTATGCAAAGGCTGCGTGGCCTGTCACAAAGTTTTTATGAGGTGCTTTTGCAAATTCCGCTTCGTACTTTTTAATCATAGCATCTAATTTTGCTACGTATTCAGTGTAATTCTTTTCATAGTAATCTTTGTTTTTAGGATCTGCTTTTACAAGAGCCTCTTTGATATTTTTCACTTCAATTTTAGCATTTTTCAAAGATAACCATGCATGAGGATCTTCGGCACCATGTTCTTTAATTTCTTCAGGGTCAGTGTTTTTAATCGCCTCAACACCTTCAGTTGCTACAACAGTTACGAGCTTATCATTTTTAGCAGCATCGATTGCTTGTTGTGCCCAAGGCTCCATACCAAAACCATTGTAAACAAATACTTGAGCTGTTGCCAATTGTTTCATATTTTCAGGTTTCAACTCGAAATCATGTGGCTCAACGCCATCTGGAATAATGGTAGATACCTCAACCTTATCTCCGCCAATAGCCTTTGTGAATTCAGCCATCGCATTAAAACTTGTTACCACTTGGATCTTTTTACTTGCTTGTTCCTTCGGTGCATCATTACCACAGCCTGCAAATAGAGCAGCCATCAATACACCAACTACTAACAAAACCAGTTTTTTGACCATAGTAGGCCTCCTTTTCTAAAACCTTGAGTACATATGCTATTATAGAATATATACCATTCCTTAATTGCAGTTGCGACTCAATTGCATTTGTAATATAGTTATAGTATAAACGTACTGAAAATTTTGTCAATTAGAAAAGTGGTTTTTATGTTATCAATTCAACATTTATATTTTTCCTACCATAATCAACCGCCCTATGTGCTAAACGACCTTAATTTAGAGGTTCACAGTGGCGACTATATTTCCATTGTAGGCGATAATGGTTCTGGTAAAAGTACGCTCTTGCGTCTCATACTAGGTTTTCTAACCCCTGTGAAAGGAACCATCACACGAGATACAAAGAATATTCGCTATGTATCACAGAAAAATGATTTTTCTCATGCAGGATTTCCTATTACAGTAAAAGAAATCCTCGATTCATACCGCAAGCTTTTAAAAATCAAAGATAAAAATGAAGTCAATCGTGTATTAGCACTCACTAATATGACGGAATTTAAGGACCGCCTCATCAGTAAATTATCTGGCGGACAAGCACAACGTGTATCTATCGCCCGTGCCCTTATCGGCAAACCTGACCTCATCATCCTAGATGAACCATCTACGGGTATTGATCGTAAAAGCCAAGAAGGTATTTATGCGCTTCTTTGTGATTTAAACCAAAAGCATCATATTACGATAATCTCTGTTGAGCATAATCTAGAGATGGCACTCGCTAATTCAACCAATATCTATCATATTGCCAACGGCCAAGGTCACCTCTGTTCTCCTGAACAATATGCAAGCGAAATCATGCACAACACGGGACGTAACCCCATAGATCATGAAGACTGCTCCTGTTTTACAGATGTAACAGCTCAGGCTCAGGCTCAGGCTCAGGCTCAGGCTCAGGCTCAGGCTGATGATACTACGATTGAGGAGGTGCGTCATGTTTAGTTATGATTTCATGCAAAACGCCTTCTTTGTAGCCATTTGCATCTCCCTACTCTGCCCATGTATCGGTATTTTCATGGTACTTCGCCGTTCCAGTATGATTGGGGACACCATGAGTCATGCTTCACTTGCAGGGATTACATTAGGTTTGTTAACTAATACAAACCCTATTTTAGGGGCTTTCATATTTACAGCTATCTGTGGTGCGCTCATTGAATTCTTGCGGAAATATTTTTCTCATCACCTCGATTTGATTCTCACCATAATCCTATCCCTCAGTATTGGTACAGCCATTACGCTCATTAGCTCCGGTAAACTGAAAGCTAACGCCAATGTATTTTTCTTTGGCAGCATTCTCACCGTTAATACAGCGGATATGATCAGTATTGCTATGCTTACCATATTATCGGTACTCACGTTGTATCTACTATATAACTCCTTACTCTATATAGCATACGACGAAGAAGCGGCTCGAGTAGCAGGCGTAAAGGTAGATTTAATCAACTATATCTTTGCTATCTTAATGGCGGCAGCGGTCTCCATTTCTATCAAAATCGTGGGTGTCCTCGTATTAAGTGCCATGATTGCCTTACCTGTAGCCTCGGCCTTACAACTGGAAAAAGGATTTAGAACGACATTACTGTGTTCCATTGGATTTAGTTTACTAGCTATGATTATAGGCCTCTTTGGCTCTTATTATCTCAATGTAGCACCAGGTGGATTTGTTTCACTTACATCTGTATTCATTCTATTGGTAGTGCTTGTAATCAAGAATATAAAGACGGTTATACGTCGATTACAATTTAGCAAATAAGAGGATATTATGATACTTACAAATTGGCCTGAAGGCATAAAAAAGACCAAACAGCGCGAAGCTATTTGGTCTGTATTAACTGATGCAACAAAACCCATTACGGCCATAGATATTGCGGAAGCAATCAGTGATGGCACAACATGGATGTCTACTATATATCGAACCTTAGAAATGTTAGAAACAAAGGGAATTATTACACGAACCACTATCATGGGTAGTGATATGGCATACTATGAGATTACTCCTCACACACATCGTCATTACGCAGTATGTACTAAGTGTGGTGACATGGTGCCACTCCATACATGTCCCGTTGTAGAAATGCCACAAGAACTAACAGATGCAGGATTTACTGTGACGGAACATCATTTGGAGATTGCAGGCATTTGCAAAAAAACTGTAACCATACTAAGTAAGTAAATAGAGGTCTCACAAAGCATATAGATATCACCAAAAAGGCCCCCTAGTCTAATGTACTAGGGGCCCTTTCTATAGGATATTTTGTTATTTAGTCTATATAGTTTTTAATCGCTTCATTGAACAAATCAACTTTGTACTTACGAATTTCATAGGTTGCCAATTGATCGGCATAATATGAATCAAATTGTACAGCCTCTTCTAACTCCTCTCGTGTTCCATGAGCGATAATAAGGCTTTCACCTGAAATATCAGGACATGTGCCAATCATTAAAAAAATTTTTCCTGCATTAAAAATATGTTTTATACCATATGTGATGCTTCTCTCTCAACGTATCAAATGTATCCTGGGGATACGATTCATGTCGAGCTTAATATAAATCGTATACATAATAGGCTCCTATATACTTCTTACTTATACACTATAAGGATCCCTCTCTTAAACACATTATAGCATTTTTCACATCATCTATCCATTGTACGAAACAGGGCGCAGCTTTACATAAGCTACGCCCTGAAAACCTACAAAATATCTTGTTTTATACTTTCACTAATTATAGCATTAATGGAGCTACCACGAAGCCAAGTGCTACTGCAATGGCAATGGCAAGTACACCAGGAATAAAGAACGGATGGTTGAATACGAGATTACCAATTCGTGTGGAACCAGTATCATCCATTTGTACAGCCCCTAACAATGTTGGGTATGTTGGCAGTACGAAGAGCGCGGATACGGCTGCGAAGGATGCGATAATGATATACACAGAACCTGTGTTTTCTGGTGTAATACCTAACGCTAAAATTACAGCCGGTACCAAAGCTTGTGTTGTTGCCGCTTGGCTATACAATAATGTACTAGCAAAGAAGAATGCTACCGCTAATAAGAACGGATATGCTGTTACCATGCTAGAAGCAAGAGCTTTAATTTCAGGAATATGACCTTTTACAAAGGTATCGCCCAACCATGCTACGCCAAGTACACAGACGCAGGCAGATAAACCAGATTTGAATGTACTTGTATTAACAAGTTGCGCTGTATCAATTTTACAGAAGAATGTAATTGCTGCCGCAATGATCATCATAAAGCCGATGATGGCATCATTTCGACCAAAGATAACCGGTTTAATAAGACCGATATTTTTAGAGATTGCTGTTGCATAAAATACGATACAGATAATACCAATTAAGAAAATTAATACAGATGTTTTTGCACCTGGTTTCAATTGGAAATCACTGCTCTTTTCACGAGGTGGAGCCACGTGACCTGCTGCCAAACGTTCTTGGTAAACAGGATCAGAGGACAAATCATTGTTTAAGAAATTAGACATAATGAATGCAGTCAGTAAAACTGCTACAAATGTTGTAGAGATACAGATTGCTAATAATGTTGGATAGCTTACACCAAATGGTTCTAAGAAACCACTCATGGCCACAACGGCTGCGGATACAGGGCTAGCTGTAATACCAATTTGGCTCGCTACAACGGCGATGGATAATGGCACGGATGGCTTGATGTTTTCACTTTTTGCTACCTCCACAATTACGGGAATCATAGAGAATGCTGTATGACCAGTACCTGCCAAAATTGTTAGAAAATACGTAACTGTTGGAGCTAAGTAGTTGATGTGTTTAGGGTTCTTACGCAAATATTTTCTGCAATGCGAACCAAATAATCTAAACCGCCTGCCAATTGCAACGCACAAATCGCTGCGATAGCCGACATAATGATAAGAATAACATCCCAAGGAATCTGCCCTGGGAACATGCCCATACCAAGACTCAGCAACACAACGCCAAGACCACCGGCATAGCCGATGCCCATTCCACCGAGGCGAACGCCAAGGAAAATAGCACCGAATAGAATAATGACTTGCATAATTACATAAATGTCCATACGATGACCTCCTTTTTACATTTATATCTATATATTATCATAGATATGCAAAATAATCATCGGATTTTGATAATGTATATACTATAGTTTAAATCTTTCATGAAATAGAGGTTGGACATTAAAGAATAATAGGGCGCATGTCATCAAGCAAACCCTCTTCTTCTGTGGCACGTTGAATACTTTCACCTACGATGCGAACCATATCTTCCAATTGCTCCACTGTAGATGCTAATGGTGGCATGAGAATAACTACATCACCGATAGGACGACAAATAAGACCTTGTTCACGAGCAAGAACCGCAACCTTAGCCCCTACCGCATCATTAGGGCGATACGCTTCATGAGTAGCCACGTCTTTTTCAAGCTCAATACCAACGATAAGTCCGCGTTGACGTACTTCTTTTACATGTTTTAATGATTCAATTGGCTTCAATGCCTTTGTGAAAGCTTCAATCTTCGCAGGCAACCCTTCAATTACCTTTTCATCACGGAATACTTTCAACGAAGCTAATGCAACGGCACAAGCCAATGCATTACCTGTATAGGAATGGCCATGATAGAAGGTCTTCTTTTCTTCAAAGGTGCCAAGGAATGCATCAAACACGCGTTTTGTTGTCAATGTAGCCGCAAGTGGCATGTAACCACCGGTGATACCTTTCGACAAGGTCATAAAGTCAGGAGATACACCTTCATGTTCGCACGCAAAGAATTTGCCTGTACGGCCAAAGCCTGTGGCCACTTCATCAACGATGAGGAATACATCATGTTTCGCGGTTAACTCGCGAACCCGTTTTAAATAGCCGTGAGGCATTACGAGCATGCCCGCAGCTGCTTGTACTAATGGCTCCATAACGAGAGCTGTAATTTCATCCCCTTCTTCATCGAGGATGCGTTCCAATTCTGTCAAGGACTCTTCGAAGGCTTTATCGCGATCAGCTACATCGCGATATACGCCAGGACTTGGCAATGTTAGTGGTTTGAACAATAAATTATGGAATACTTGATGGAACAATTGAATGCCACCGACGGATACAGTACCTAATGTATCCCCATGATAGCCCGCATTGAGTGCGATAAACTTAGTTTTTTTAGTTTGTCCCACTTGTTGACGATATTGGTAGGCCATCTTGATTGCTACTTCGATAGCCGTACTGCCATCATCGGATAAGAATACCTTTTCCAAACCTTCTGGTGCAATCTCAACTAATTCTTTACATAATTGAGCCGATGGAGGGCTTACCAAGCCGAGCAATGTGCTATGCGCAATTTTATCAATTTGGTCTTTCAACGCTTGATTAAGAACAGGGTGATTATGACCATGAATATTCACCCACAAGGAGGATACACCGTCATAATATTTTTTGCCCTTATCATCGATTAAATAAACTCCTTCTCCACGTTCGATAACTACTGGTTCTTGAGCTAGCCAATCTTGCATTTGTGTAAACGGATGCCATACAAATTCATGGTCCCATTGTGCGATTTGTGAAAGTTGTTTCTCTGCCATCATAACACCTCATACTTAAGATTTTATATCTATACTATCTACTTAATATCGTATTTCTATTAATACTATATTTCCTATTAATACCATATTTTCTACAAGGGAGCTTTCACTAAATGCCCCATACAGCATGCCATATCTTAGCTGTATGTAAGAAAGAACGCCCCCACCCAAGCTTAATATGCTCTTGATTTGGACCTTGATATGGCGGCACTACACCGAGCACAGGCACACCTGTATAACGCTCCATATCCTCTATATTTGTTTTCAATAAGAATGGATCTACCAACGTTGTATCGTTAACAATGATACCTTTCACATCAATATTATGTAATTTAGCATACTCATAGGTAAGAACAACGCGATTAATAGAGCCGAGTCTACCATCCGCAACAAGTATCGCTGGATAAGCGATATCTTTCATAAGATTTGTGAAAGTAATATCTGCCGTAAGTGGCGTTGTAATACCGCCAGCACCTTCTACAAAGGTAATATCATGCTGAGCGACTACTTTTTTTACATGAGCCACCACCTCTGGATAATCTATTTCTACGCCTGCTAATTCGGCAGCCAAGCGAGGCGAATAATCACCAGCAAGCGCAATTGGATTTACCTCATGACGACGAGATTCAGGAATACCTACAGACTGCATTAAATACGTCGCATCCTTACTTTCAAGGCCAACGCACATCTCATCCTCATCCATCATCACAAATTGAGGAAAAGGCACCGCACTAGACGATACAGGCTTAACCATGCCCACATCGAACCCATCAGCCATTGCCAACGCACCAAGCAAACCAGTGACAAACGTCTTACCTACATCCGTATCTGTACCGATGATGGACACACCTAACTGTTTCATACAAGCACCTCTTCTAAACTACAATCATCGATCTATTAGCAACTATATATTAGATATTAGTTAACAATTTAATTACAGTATAAAAACTTACAGCTGGAACAGTCAACTATATCAAAATCCATAAGGTTAACAATCTTTTTCTTTCTTAACACCTACAGAAGAAACTCCGCTCAGCTGAGGTCATCGTACTACTCGATGGGACCTAATTTATACCTACAGCTATAGCAAGAGCCACTCATACCCTCGCAGCGACTTTGGCCCTGTTTCGTAGAAACAGACCCGGCCGGTGGAGCGAGAGGGTATGAGTGGCTCTTGTTAACCTAAATGTAGAGTTCAAATTGGGCCCCATCGAGTAAACAATTTATACCTCAATATAGCGGAATTCCCCTGTATCAGGATCCATCATCCCCCCCATAGAACCCCATCCCCTTAGGGAACAATGGATGATGACGTAGGAATTGTACTGTATAACGTACGTTTTCTTCAGAAATGTGGAATCGATCCATCCAGTCGATGAGACCTGGTTCAATCATGCGAATTGCATCTTCACTAATGCCTTTTTCCTTCATAGACTCCATAAATTGTGTGGCAGAAAAATCGATCATACCACAGTTTTCATGGCCGATAATGAGCACGTCTTCAATTTCCATACCGTAGGTAGCAACGAGCAAACTTTGTACAATATTATCAATGGGTTGTGTCACACTATTGCCTGCTGTTTTAATCGTGATAATTTCACCACGTTCAAACCGAGTGCATCTTCAAGCATGCCTACCAAGCGCGTATCCATACATGTAACAATAGCTAGTTTCTTTGTAGGATGGCTAGTTAACCCCTTGTCTGCAAGTTCAGGATGCTTTGCCACATAGACTTTATTCTTTTCTAATATTTCATCAAGATTAATCATAATGCACCTCGCAATATACGCCTAATATTCGAATTTTATTATTAAAAACTTTATTATTCGAATCAATATCTATAATTATACTTGAAAACATCGTTTATTAAGTATAATTACTCCGCTCTTGATTATATAAACTTTCACCATTAGATACAATAGAATATCTCATGTATACAAGATATTTTTTTGATATATTCATTTCAATGCAGGCCATTACACTAACATACGGTATAGCATTTTAATCTATATTCATCGAAAAAACAAAACATGCTTATATTCTCGCTTAAATGCTTGTATTGTGATACTATTAAATAAGAAATTATTTATGCATCCTGCGCGATACCACAGTGATGTATGTGCCACAGGTACAGTTAGGAGGTTTTATAATGGGTATCAACGCAAAAACATTACCAGGCATTGTGCTCTGCGCAGTTCTCGCCATTCCATGTTGGCTATTAGGCCAGCAATTTCATTTCATTGGCAGCCCAATTTTTGCTATTATTCTAGGCATTATTATTGGTTCTTTATTCACATCTTGGAAACGTGAAAAAACGGGTGCCGGCATCGGATTTACATCGAAAAAAATCCTACAATGGGCAGTTATCTTACTCGGTTTCGGTCTTAATATTACGCAAGTATTGCATGTAGGCTGGGTTTCCTTACCAGTTATCATCTCTACAATTGCCACATCCCTCATCATTGCTTTCATTATATTCAAAGCGACACATATTGATTCTAATACAGCCGTGTTAATTGGCGTCGGTTCCTCCATCTGTGGTGGTAGTGCTATTGCGGCCGCAGCGCCTGTTGTGAAAGCTAGTGATCAAGATATTGCACAAGCAATTTCCGTTGTATTCTTCTTCAATGTAGTAGCTGCCTTCGTGTTCCCACCACTTGGCGATGCCATCGGTTTATCTAATATGGGATTTGGTCTATTCGCTGGCACAGCCGTAAATGACACATCCTCTGTTACAGCGACTGCAGCTGTTTGGGATAGTATGAAAGGAACAGGCACTCAAGTTCTCGAATATGCTACTATCGTGAAATTGACACGTACATTAGCAATTATCCCTATTTGTTTAGGTCTCGCTAGCTATCAAGTATACAAGGCAAAACAAGCAGCAAAGGCGAGTGAAAATGCGGAGCCTGTTAATATTGCGGCCATCTTTCCAAAATTTGTACTCTACTTTGTCATTTGTTCTCTTATTACAACAGTTTTATCCTACGCAAATGTAGACATTCATTTCTTGGATATCTTTAAAACTATTTCTAAGTATTTCATCACTATGGCCATGGTTGCTATTGGACTTAACACAAATCTAGTTAAACTCATCAAATCTGGTGGTAGCGCCCTCGCTTTAGGTGCTGCATGCTGGATTGCGATTGCTCTCGTTAGTCTAGGGATGCAACATGTCATTGGTTTATGGTAAAATAGAATAAAGGATAATCTGATACGGAATAGATTTCTATTAAGTGTATATATTACACTCAATAGGGGTCTATTCTTTTATTCAGCATATATTAATTTTGCCTAGCTTTTGTATCCATAAAGAAAGGGGGATTATGTATGTACTTCTTACAAGGTTTATTAGTTGGACTCGCTACGTTTGCACCTATTGGAATGCAGAATTTATTTATCATTAATACGGCTCTCGTACAACCATTGCCTCGCATTATATTGACGATTACCATTATTGGTCTCTTTGATATGACATTGAGTGCAGCTGCATTTTATGGCATCGGAACTCTACTAGAAACATGGCCCACTTTCAATCTCATCATTCTCATCGCCGGCGGATTGCTCGTAACCTATATCGGCTATAGGACATTTAATACCGAACCAGCTCTCAAAAAGGTAAATACAAATATACCAATCAAGGACATTTTACTAATGGCCTTACTGGTTACGTGGGGTAATCCTCAAGCCGTTATTGATGCTTCTATGATGCTCGGTGCCTTTCGTGCTAATATTCCTGTAGAAGGGATATATCATTTCTTCTTCGGTTTCCTAGCTATGACGCCAATCTGGTTTGGTACCTTGGCAGGCACGATGTATATATTAGCTAAGAAAATTAAAATATCTCATCTCGTATGGATTAATAGAGTGTGCGGTTTAGTATTGATTATTTATGGCCTAAAACTCGTCTATGAAGGCATTATGATGCTACTTTCATAAACACATAAAAACAGGTATTTCGCGAAATCTCTAATACCGCGTTACGAACAGTAACATGGATGATTTCAAGAAATACCTGTTTTTGTTATATATTCTAAGTTAAAACTCGTCGAGTACTTGAAGAAATAAGTCTTTAAAGGCCTCTGCATAGGTATTGGAGTTATGTAATGGGACTTGGAAATAATAATCTTGTTCGATAGGTTTTCCATGATTCAATACGCATTTTCGCTCGATTCCTGGTATTGTATCTACCAAATATTTAAATCGATCGACTAATAATATCCCTTGACCAGCAGAAACGAGAAAACGTGCCTCTTCAAGATTTTTAACTTGCACAAAGGAACCACCAAAACCAAGGGACTTGCGGTAATGTTCCTCTTCATCAAAACGTTGATCTTCATGACATACAAGAATTAACGGTAAGTCTGCTAGTTCTTTTAGCTCTATAGCACCTTCCGAAAGTATACCCTTTAGGTGTTTCTGCTACAACAGTAGCCGTACTAATGGCATAACTTATGCTATCAGCTTTTTCCGTTGTTTGCCAATAGTCTATAAAAATAATATCCACCAAATTATCTTTGAGCATTTGATTAAGCTCAGAATGACTACCGCTGTACATACGCACATCTAAATCTCGATATCGCTTAGTTGTACGCATTAACGCCTGCTGCAATGCAATACCACTGTAGCGATTTAAATAACCTATACGTAAATACTTACGGCTATCCTTACCAATACGGGCCGTCTCCTCTTGTAAATTTTTAATACGCAATAGCATGTGCTTGCCGTTACGATATAAATATTCACCAGCCGAAGTCAGGTAAAAGCTACGCTTTTCACGTACCATCAGGGGAATCCCCAAACTTGACTCTAAGGATTTAATTTGTTGTGAAATAGCCGATTGTGACACATAGTGCTCATAGGCAGCCTGTGTAAAGCTATTGTGATCCACAACAGAAATAAAGTATTCTAATTGTTTTAATAACATGACTCTTCTCTCTCAACTTTGTATTAAACGGTAACTCTCTAATTCTACGCTTAATACTATACACATTAATATCTACTTAATGATTATATTTCAACACTGGTTTATAAATCAAATACCAATATACACCAAGAGCCGCTATAAAGAATATGGCGGCCGTACTCCAGAATACAGCACCGTAACTGATAGCACGTGCAATCATACCGCTAATGACAGGTCCCAACACATTGCCCATCATGACTACACTTGATACGGCACCAAAAACAATACTTCGCCGCTCTATAGGCACAGCCTTTGAAATAAGGGTATTTGCAATGGGCGTAATAAACCCCATAAAGAAACCTGCAAGAGCACGTGATACGCCCAAACCCCACACATCAGGCATTAAGTATTGAAGTATGAAAAATCCTCCTACACCACAAGTAGATACGCATAATATACGTGGCATAGGCATAAATCTAGACAATTTACCTATTGATATAGACGCTAAAGCACTAAATACTCCGGCCCCAAATATGATAATCCCTACTATGGTCGCTACAAAATCATCATTTACACTCATATAATGTTTAATATATAGCGGCAAAATGGGACCAATTCCTGTAATACCGAAATTACATAAGAATAAAATAAATACCAATAAACGAACAGTGGGAATAGACATGAACGACTTGATCAAGGACCACTGTGACTCACTAGCATCTACCTTATGAGTATGCTGTAAATTTGGCATACATTTGTAAACCCCTAAAAGGCATAAACCGGATAAGGCAGAAAACAATAAATGGAGCACGATAACCTAATAAGTCCGCCGTTATCCCTCCCATAAGAGGTCCAAAAACTAGCCCCATCACCATGGAGGCCTGATAAAGTCCCATTGCCCAAGGAACTTTATCCTCAGGGGTGACTAATACAATTATACCAAGCCCAATGGGTACAAAACCTCCCACTAAGCCTTGTAATGTGCGCAATACAAGTAATTGAGTTGGCGTCTGTGCAAAGCTACAGGCTCCAACGGCAAGCATTAATGTTATAAAAATAAACATCATTACCTTCCGAGGGCCTAGCTCATTGGCCTTGCGCGACCAAAAAGGAGCACTTAAAGCAACCATACAAGGTGTTACCCCTGATACGAGACCTGCCCACATAGCGGCTTCTCCTTGATTTGTTAAACCAAGCTCCACAAGATATAAAGGTATAAAGGATAATACACCTATAATCGTAATACCCGCACCAATCTGTATGGCACACATCAAATAGATTAAGCGTTTCCATGAAAAATCCATATAACCCTCTTTTTCTCTTTGACGATGGTATATATTTACACATAACGAAGGTATATATTTACACATAACTATAGAATATATACTCATATTCATATTGTATCTTAAATAGCAAAAAAAGACCATCTCTTCCAATTATATTGGATAGAAATGATCTTTTTATAGTCATATTTGTAAGTACAATTTTACTATATTAACGAAAGATTTTAGCCTATTTTTGTTTGAGCATCCAATAGATGTAATACATAACTAGACCATAAGTTAATACATCAAGCACCGTCATAAACGGAACCATTTTAGAGATTCGTCCAAAACCATGGACATGAAGGTTGGCTGCCACGATGGCCACTAAATTTAAACGATGAATCCATAATGCCTTTTTGCGAGAAACAGATTTAGCTCTATCCCCTAGCCATGAAGACAATTGTAATACACCAAATACTAAAGCTATAAGCATTGCCGCAGTTGAAATATAACCCGTCCAGAATGCAAAGGTAAGATTATATGCTTTAAGGAAATATACATACCAGTGAACACATACAAGCACCACACTAACAACACCTACAATGCGATGAACATCATACATTTCTGCTGGATTATAACGATCCATAAACCATTTTGGTTTTGTCGCAATATAGGTCAATACTAGCCAGGCTGCATAGGGAATCAATCCTAAATGAATCTTCCAAACCCCAAAGGCTCTACCAATAGCAAAATAACCATACTCAATTAAGCCCATCAAAAGCAAAGATAATCCGGCAATCCAAATTAAAATATGGTACTTACTCTTATACTGTTTTTTCACAACTTCTGCCATAATAAACCTCACATATCAACTATAGAGAATGAAAAAGAATGAGTAAATGATGGGCATATTTTTTTTCTCATATCATTATTAAGATAATACCAACTTTAACTATTTCAGTAAAGTGAATATGTATACCAATATCACAATTGATAAACTTTCATAATAACGTATCTAATCTATTAAAAGAAAAATTCCCTCTGCATAATCCAGAGGGAATAGAATTCTTATATATTATTTCTTTTTAAACATCAAGTAGATGCAATAAATCACAAGACCATATGTAATGATATCAAACACTTGAAGGAATGGTACCATTTTGGAAATTCGTGTAAAGCCATGGATATGAATATCTGCAGCAACTAATGCAACAAGATTTAAGCGGTGAAGCCAAATACCTGTTGTTCGACCAGATGCCGTTACCTTTCTCAACTTTGGTGTTAAGAATGCAAGACCAGAAATTGTAGCAATACCAAAAGAAGTGAGGGCTACATAGCCACCCCACCAACCGAGAACGGATTTAGCAGCTTTTACCAAAATAGAGGTACAAATGGAATACAATAACAGCTACAGATGCAATACCTAATGCACGATGCACCTTATACATATCACCTAAATTATAACGGCTTGTAAACCACTTAGGACGAGTTGCCAAATAGGTCATAACAATCCATACACACCATGGCACAAGACCAGTATAAACTTTGTAGTTACCAAAAGTACGCCCGCCTGCGATGTAACCCCACTCTAATAAACCAATCATAATTAAGGAAAATACTGCAATCCATATAAAGATATGGTAAATGCTCTTGTGTTGTTTCGTTTCAACTTGATTCATCTTAAAACCTCTCAAATAAAAAAATACTTATAAATATGATTTCTACTTAATATAGTTTATCATTTGTAAGCCTATATGTAGATTACTTATATTAGATAAATACTATTAATTATAAGAATAATAATAAGAATAGTTCTAAACAAAAAGCCCCTTTATACGAATAAATTTAATCTTTATTCGTATAAGGGGACTCAGATTAATTTGTCATATTATAGAAGGGCATACAAATCAACCAACATCCTAATTATTTTTGATCTCGTTTACGATATACGATAAACGGACGTGTTAAATAGTTAAGTGGAGCACTCAAACAGTGTACTAAACGGCTGAATGGGAAGATGATTGCCACTGCCATCCACGCAAACATGTGGAATTTAAACATGAATGGTACGCCTTCCATCAAGGATGGATCCGGCATAAAGGAGATTAGGCTACGGAACCAAGGGCCGATGGATACGCGGTAATCAAAGAAACCAGATGCATTAAGCAATGTACCAGCCATACCGCTGAAAATAGCTAATGTTAAGAACAAGTATAACCATTTATCAAGGCCAGATGTGTTAACTTTTAACTCAGCTACTGTGAAGCGGCGTTTCATCAAGAGCAAGAAGCCTACGATGAAGATGATACCCGCTACAGCACCCATGTATAACGCACCTTGATGGTACATATGGTCATTAATACCGATTGCAGCAGTCCAAGTTTTAGGGATTAACACACCTACTACGTGACCACCGATAACGCAAAGCAAACCAAAGTGGAACAATGGATTGGCAATGCGCAATTGTTTTTTCTCTAAAAATTCACTCGATTTTGTAGTCCAGTTTCTTTCAAAGTAGAAGAAACGAACCAAGGTACCTACGATTAAGAAGGTGAAAGCGATGTAAGGCAATGCGCCCCAAAGAAATAGATTCATCGTGCACCGTCCTCCAATCCATTTGCAACAGACAAGATAATATCAAACAAGAATGCATAAGGCAATTTAGCCTCAATGAAGCGTTCTCTAATGTATTCCAATTTTGGCTTACAATAGTCGTAAATTTCTTTTGCTTTTTCATCATCGATAACGGCACATAATTCAAGAAGTGCTGGAATATAATCCGGCATTTCTTTTGGCAAATCATAGTCGTTTTCTAGGAAGAAAGCTTTAAATTTAACGAGTTCTTCTGCTTGTTCCCCAGTACCTTGTAATTCATAAGTCGACAAATACATAGTTGTATTTTGACTAAAATCAAAGGTACGAACATATTGGTCTTCGAATTCTTTTTTATTAGCATCCTCTACATAGTCGAAGAATTCTAATAAACCTTGGCGTAGTTGAGGATGCCCAACGGATTGGGCGTCCTCTCTCCATTCAGGTAGTTCGTTATACCATTGTTCATCAGGATAGCGTAGAAGAAATGACGCAATAAGAGCGATTTTCTGAGCATCCTTCATTATTGACATCCCCCCTGTTGGGCAAGCAAAGCCGCGATTTTGTTGCATTTCTAGGCGACCTTCGCGAGATACTTTCACATCAGATGGGACAACAAAGCGATCATTATATTTGGACAATGCCAACAATTTGTACATACCGTACATTTGATCTTCTGTTAAATCTACATTGTGATCGATAGGACCGTCACCTGTTTCACGACGACGCATGTATTCACGCATGTCGAGAACACGTTGCAATGTACGAGCTAAAATTTCTGTATTACCGGCTGTAAACAAGTTAGCAAGGTATTGTACAGGTACGCGCATTTCATGTGCATCTGGCAAGTATACATCAGATGTTACGCGTTGCAAGATTGGGCTGAGTGGTGGCACATACCAAACCATTGGCAATGTACGATACTCAGGATGCAATGGCAATGCCACGCCCCACTCTTTTACAAGTTTGTATACAGGAGATTTTTTTGAGCTGCTTTTAATCCATGCTTCAGAGATGCCTTCAGCACGAGCCGCTTTGATAACCTCTGGATCATGAGGGTCCAAAATCAAATCTAATGTATTTTCGTAAATATCTTGTTCATTTTTTGTAGCTGCCATAGCTTCTACTTTGTCCATGTCGTAGAATACAACGCCAACATAGCGCATACGACCTACACAAGTTTCAGCACAGATTTGAGGCAAACCATTTTCCAAACGTGGGTAACAGAATACGCATTTTTCAGCTTTATTAGTTTCCCAGTTATAGAAGATTTTTTTGTATGGACAAGATGGAACGCAATGTCTCCAACCGCGGCATACATCTTGAGATACGAGAACCACACCATCTTCGTCGCGTTTATAAATCGCGCCGGATGGACATGCAGCTACACATGCAGGGTTCAAGCAGTGGTTACAAAGACGTGGTAAGTAGCGCATGAATACTTCTTCGTAGTCAAATACGATATCTTGGCCCATCTTAGTTAAGTTCACATCAGAGCGAGCATGTTGACCACCAGCCAAATCGTCATCCCAGTTAGGGCCCCAAGTAACTTCCATTTTTTGTTTAGTCACAAGGGAACGAGGTCGAGCAACTGGTTGGTTGTTTTTACGACCACCATGAATCAATGTTTCATAGTCATATGTCCAAGGTTCAAAGTAATCCTTCAATTCTGGTTGTTCAGGATGGAAGAATAATTTCATCAAACGATTTGTTTTAGAACCTGTAGAAAGAGCTAATTTACCGGAGTTATCTAATGTCCAGCCGCCTTTCCATTTTTCTTGGTCTTCCCAATGACGTGGGTAACCTACGCCTGGGCGAGTTTCCACGTTATTGAAGTACATATATTCCGCGCCTTCGCGGTTCGTCCATGTATTTTTACAAGTGATAGAGCATGTGTGACAACCCAAACACTTATCCAAATTTAGGACCATAGATACTTGAGCCTTAATCTTCAAGCCAATCTACCTCCTTCATTTTACGAGCCACAATTGTCATATCACGTTGGTTACCAGTTGGGCCATAGTAGTTAAAGCCATAGCTCAATTGGCCATAACCGCCGATCATGTGTGTCGGTTTCATGTGAATATGAGTTGGTGCATTATGCGTACCACCGCGTTGTTTCTTAACTTTCGCGCCAGGAACGTTGATGTGACGATCTTGGGAATGGTGCATATAGGAAATACCGCGAGGAATACGTGGGGAAACTACAGCACGAGCTGCAACGATACCGTTTTTATTGAAAGCTTCTACCCAATCATTATCCTTAACGTCGATTTCTGCTGCATCGTCTTCGTTGAGCCAAATAGTTTGACCACCGCGGAACAATGTCAACATTTGTTGGCTATCGAAATACATACTATGTGTAGACCACTTGTGATGTGGTGTTAAGTATTTCAATGTGATTTCAGGAACACCTTCTTGTTTGTAGTCACCTTGTACTGGTTTATAGGACAATACCGGTTTGTACAATGCCATAGCTTCACCATAATCGCGCATCATTTCATGGTCGCAATAGAAGGATTGACGACCTGTTACGGTACGGAATGGTACCTTATCTTCTGTAGATGTAGTAAATGGAGAGTAACGACGGTTTTTATCGTTCTTACCAGTACTTGTTACAGAGCTAATAATGAAGCGTGGTTGACGAACCATGTCATCGAAGGTAATTTTTTCTTGTTCACGACCTTTTGCGTTCTTTTCAAGACCAGAAAGACCTGTTTTTTCTTCCATTGCTTTCCAAGAGCGAACAGCCAATTTACCGTTTGTACAAGAGGACAATGTCAATACGGCATTACAAGCTTCTTTACATTCGTAAATGCTAGGACGGCCATGAGAAATGAATTCTGGATTATCGATAATACCATTTTGTGCGTACAATGTTTGATATTCATCAGATACATCCCAAGCCATGCCATGAGCCCCCATTTTGTTTTCAATATTAGGTCCCAATGCAATGTATTTCAAAGATTTTACTATAATCGCGTTTTACATGAACGAGGTTCGGCATTGTTTTACCAGGAATTGGTTCACATTCGCCTTTGCTCCAGTCGAGAACCTTACCTTCTGGTTGAGCCACTTCACCTGGGCTATCATGACCAAGAGGTAACGCTACGATATCTTCATATTCTGTGAAGCCAGACTCTTTTGCTACGCGAGATACTGTTTCAGCAAGAGTACGGAATGTATCCCAGTCAGATTTAGTTTCCCATGCGCAATCAACAGCCGCTTGGAATACGTGTACATATGGATGCATATCTGTAGAAGACAAGTCTTCTTTTTCATACCATGTAGCTGCAGGGAATACAATATCAGAATACAAGCCTGTAGAAGCCATACGGAAGTCGATGTCGATTAAGAGGTCAAGCTTACCAGCTTCATCTGCTTCGCGCCATTTGATTTCTTCTGGTTTTACTGGTGCGTCATCATCTTCGAGAACACCATGTTTTGTACCAAGTAAATGTTTCAAGAAGTATTCATGGCCTTTAGAGGAAGAACCGATAAGGTTCGCACGCCATACAAACAAGTTGCGTGGGTGGTTTTCTTTAGCCGCAGGATCTTCTACGCAGAATTGTAATTCTTTATTTTTCAACGCTTGCGCTACATATTGGTTAATCTCTGCTTCTGTACCAGCACCCGCTGCACGAGCATCGTTAATCAATTCTTGACTGCCTTTATTGAAAGTAGGGTACGATGGCAACCAGCCTAAACGTGCAGCCAATACGTTGTAATCACCAGGGTGACGGTAACGAGGCTTAGCTAATTTAGATACGCGGTCTGCCAAGTCGATGCAATCAGAACGATATTGTTCTGTAGCAAAGTAGAACCAAGATGTACCATTTTGCAAACGAGGCGCTTTACTCCAGTCGTTAGCTGTCATGATACCGCCCCAACCTTCAACAGGACGAAGTTTTTCTTGACCTACGTAGTGAGCCCAACCACCACCGTTAACACCTTCTGTACCACAGAACATGATGAGGTTCAAGATTGTACGGTAAATGATATCCGCATGGTACCAGTGGTTGATACCACCACCCATGATAATCATGGAACGACCTTTTAGTTTTTTTCTGCATTATCTGCAAATTCACGAGCTGTAGCAATAGCGATATCTGCTTTTACGCCAGTGATTTTTTCTTGCCATGTAGGTGTATAAGGAGTGTCATCTGTATAAGATGTTGCCACTTCACCACCGATACCACGATCGATACCATAGTTAGCAAGAATAAGGTCGTATACAGTAGTTACTTTTACAGGACCATCTACAGTTTGTACAGTAATAGTTGGAATAGCACGTTCAATAACACCTTCGTGCTCTTCATCGCCAAAGTATGGCAACTTAACAACAGTCACATCTTGACGTTGGTCAAATACGGATAAGCGAGGATCGATTTTAGCCCCTGTATTGCGGTTTTCAAGGCGTAAGTTCCATTTTTGTGGATTTGTGTGACGGTCGCCCATTGTACCATTTGGAACAACGATTTCATTTGTTGTTTCATCAATTAATACAGTTTGGAAATCAGCACCGTCTTCTTTGCTACCTAAATCCTTAGCGTTTAAGAAACGACCTGGTTGTACTGCACCGTTGATGTCTTCAACGCGTACAAGGAATGGCATATCAGTAAACTCTTTAGCATACTCTTTGAAGTATGGAGTTTCCTTTATCGATGTAATATTCTTTTAAGATAACATGACCCATTGCCATAGCAAGAGCCGCATCAGTGCCGGCTTTCACATTAAGCCAAGCATCAGAAGAAGTTGTAGATTCCGCATAGTCAGGAGATACGGATACAACCTTAGTACCTTTGTAACGGACCTCTGTCAAGAAGTGAGCATCAGGCGTACGAGTCAACGGTACGTTGGAACCCCAAGTCATGATGTAACCAGCATTGTACCAGTCACCAGATTCAGGTGTATCCGTTTGTTCACCCCAAACTTGAGGGCTAGAAGGTGGCAAATCGGCATACCAGTCATAGAAGGACAATGGTGAACCACCCATTAAATTAAGGAAACGAGCACCTGCTGCATAGGACAACATGGACATCGCTGGAATTACAGAGAAGCCTGCGTTGCGGTCAGGGCCGTATGTTTTTGCTGTATATAGTAAAGATGCTGCAGTGATTTCTGTCGCTTCGTCCCAAGTGGAGCGCACAAAGCCACCCATACCACGGGCAGATTTATATTTTTTCGCTTTTTCAGGGTCTTCTACGATAGATTTCCAAGCTTCGATTGGGTTCTTAGCATGCTTTTTTGCTTCTCTCCAAAGCTCAGCCAATTCGCCGCGCACATATGGATATTTTACGCGCAATGGGCTATAGAGATACCAAGAGAATGTGGCACCACGAGGGCACCCACGTGGTTCGTAATCCGGCATATCATCTGGTGTTTCAGGGTAATCAGTAGCCTGATTTTCCCACGCTACAACACCATTCTTAACGTAGATATTCCAGCTACAAGAACCAGTACAGTTTACGCCATGCGTTGTGCGGACAACTTTATCATAAGACCAACGGTCACGATAAAAATTTTCCCACTCGCGGCCGCCATCTTCAGTTATTTGATGGCCGCTTGGAGATACGTTCTTCTTGCGAAGAAACTTAAACTTTTGAGACAACAAGCTCATCTCATGTCCTCCTTCAAAACTACAAAAAAGCCCTTGCGTTAGCAATGCCAACAGCAAGGGCGATTATCCACAATTATTCGATATTACTGATATTAGGATCTATCGTTTCCGTATCCAAATCGAGTAATCCGATTAATGCATCGAAGTCACAGATTACCAGATGGTGTTTATCATAGGCTACATAGCCTAATTTTCGTAACTCACTAAGCATGCGGTTTAAACTTTCCCGAGATGTGGCAGCAAATTCAGCTAATTCTTGGTTTGTTAAAGCAATGTCGATATAGATACCGTCATCGCGTTTTATACCGTAGCTATTAGCCAAACGCAATAAAGTCGAATAGAATGCACCTTTTTTGCCATACAACAACAAGTCTCTATACTTGGCCTGTTGTCGCCGCATGTGAAGTGTATAGATTTTCATCATCGCAATAGCCAAGGAATGGTCCTTTGCAATGGCTGGTTCTAACACATCATAACGAATCGAATATACCGAGCATTTTTCACGTGCAATCGCATTAAACACGTAGGTCCGAGTATTTGTCTCATATAAAGGAATTTCGCCAAGCACATTATTAGGTCCCACCAAACGATGAGCAAAAATATGACCACTTGCCTCAAATTTCTTAATGCTAAGTCTACCTTTACGAACAATAAAAAAATGATCTGCTATATCACCTTCGTGAAACAAGAAATCCCCTTTTATCAAGATGAATTGTTTCACCTGGCAAAGCAAGTAACTGGTTTATTAACTCCTGTTCCATACTATCACCGTGCATCCTTTAGTGTCATTTGACCATGTCCTTTTTGAAAGTTGCTTTCACAAAACACATGGGCAAAAGGCACATATACTATATACTTACGTATATTACCAACATTATAACCGATTAATTCTTATATAAGTAGTGTTTTTCATCACAACATTATTATATTTTGTTTTATATAATAATGTTGTGATTTTAAAGCACATTCTCTATTTTTATAATACTACTTTTTTTGTATGATTCACATGAAAATTTTTTATGAAAATGTGCCGTATAGTTTGTGTAAAAAGATCTTCCCCTTTTATCACATGTGTTTTACTTAAAGGAGAGCTCTCATGTCAGAACTTAAAATGCCTCAAGTAGGTGCGAGTCGCAAAGAGATTGTTGCGAACTGGCAACCAGAAAATCCCGAGTTTTGGGAAAAGTTTGGTAAAAAAATCGCCAAACAAAACTTGGTAATATCTACTATTGCCCTAACTTTATCCTTTTGTGTATGGTATCTATGGTCCACCATCGCAGCCCAATTAAATAGTGCGGGATTCCATTTTACAACCGACCAATTATTTACACTTGCTGCCTTCCCAGGCCTCGTAGGTGCTACATTACGCTTTGTGTACACTTATATGCCCGCACTTATGGGTGGTAAAAACTGGACATTCATTTCCACCATCATTTTGTTGGTCCCTGTTGTATGGCTCGGCTTTGCTGTACAGGATACAACTACTTCGTACACTACATTCATGATTTTAACCGCCCTTATCGGTTTAGCGGGCGCTAACTTCTCGTCATCCATGGCCTACATTGGCAACTTCTTCCCGAAATCCGAAAAAGGTACAGCCCTTGGTATCAATGGCGGTATTGGTAACCTTGGTATTTCTGTAATTTACTTCTTAGCACCATTCGCTATGGGGTCTGCTACATTAGGCAATGTCTTTGGTGTAACACCTGCTATCATCAAAGGTAATGCCGTATACCTTGCCAATGCAGCTTTCATGTGGATTGTACCACTCGTTGTTATCCTTGCATTGATGACTCGATTCATGGACAACTTGCCTCTAGACAAACCAAATCCTAAAAATCTTGTACAAATCTTTGGCAACAAACACACGTGGGCTCTTACATTACTTTACACTTGTTCTTTCGGTGCTTTCTCTGGTTATGCAGCAGCACTAGGCCTCTTAGTAGGTAAGAATTCCCTGAAGTTCCATTTGCATCCATTGCATTCGTAGGCCCCCTTGTAGCAGGTGCCCTTCGCCCAGTAGGCGGTTGGTTAGCAGATAAAATTAATAGCGGTACAAAGGTTACTTTTGTTAGCCTCATCGGCTTATGTGCAACAACTGCATTAATCGCAGTGAGCGTAGACATGCACAACTTCCCATTCTTCTTTGCTATGTCTGTATTAACATTCGTATGCTGTGGTTTCGCAACAGGTGCCACATTCCGTATGATTCCTCACGTATTTGGTAATCCATTACTATCTTCTTTAATCACAGGCTTCGTAGCTGCCGTAGCTGCATACGGTGCCTTCATTACACCTAAAATCTTCGGTTTCACATATACAACCTTCGGCAACATCCATCCAGCCTTCGCCGTATTACTTGCATTCAACATCGTAACAGTTGCGGTTTGCTTCTGGTTCTATGTGCGAAAAGGGGCAAACATGAACGTATAAATTCATGTTGTACCTTATGGCTGTATAGAAAATATAATTTACATCATTAAAGAAAATATAATTCACCCTTAATTTTGGGTAATGAAATACCCCTCAGTCGTCCTCCACCGCCTTAACGGCCTGCGGCTGGGCCTTGGCCTAGCAAAGTCGGACTCTCTGAGGGGGTTATTTCATTAGAAATTAGATGTGAATTAGATTATCTACATGGTGAATTATATTTTCTATCACAGCAATTACGGTTGTCCATGAATTTATGCGTTCGAAACAGATACAACGGCCTGCGGCCTAGGGACTTGACCTCATCCATATACCTCTTCTAGAAATTAGTACAGGCCTGTACTAATTTCTAGGTGAGCATGTATTGCCTAAGATGCACCAAGGAAGTATGTGAGCCTTATATGCTTATTTTCTTTGTAACCCACGGTAAACGAGTTCAAAGATAACTTTCTGTGCTTCTAACCATTCATCGCTTTGGGACCACTTATATTGTTTATTAACAGCATATAGTCCATGCACTAAAAATACAAAAACGGATACACCCACGTCAAATGAAGTCCCAAGTGCTTCTGCCATAACAAGCCCTTGCCGATTTTTTTCACTCCCTATAATTCGTTGCAATACATATTCTGAAATTTGGTCATCTAAAAATAAAGGTAAATACTTTTTATGTCGTATAATACGCTGACATAAGGGCAATCTATCAAAAATAGAATCGTATGCTTCTCTCAACGAAACAGAATTAGAAGCAGCTGATAAGGTTTGAGCTATAGTTTGTAAATTATTATTATCTACCATTCCTGGTCGCGAATAAGCGATTGCATCATCTACTAAATCATCAACAATTTCCATGATATTGCTATAGTGTAAATAAAAAGTAGAGCGAGTTATACCTGATGCTTTACACAACAATGTTACGGTTAAAGACTCAAAAGAATGGTTTTCTAAACAACTAAGCAACCCTTCTTTTAACAACATTCGTGTCATTTCTTTTCGAGTTATCATATAACCTCCTACATAGACACATTTATACAATGTGTCTATTAACAAACACAGTGTCAATTATTGTTGAGACTAGTATAACAAAACAAGGTACACTAATTCTAGGGATTACAAACAGTAATCTATTTGATTAGATTTTCAAAATACAATTAAGGAGATACCTATGACACAATATACTCACATTAGAAATGCTACAGGAAAATTAACAATAAAAAACACAACATTTCTTATTGATCCATTCTTAGCACCCAAAGATACTTATCCTGGTTTTGAAGGAACATTTAACTATCAACAAAGAATGCCTATGGTTGATTTACCTGTATCAATGGACAATCTATTAAGCAATGTAACTGCAGTGGTAGTTACACACACACATCTTGATCATTGGGATGATACGGCAATTAATGCTATTCCAAAATCACTTCCTATTTTTGTACAAAATACAGCGGACAAAGAACTTATTACTTCTCAAGGCTTTAATGATGTACGCATCATTTTTGAAAGTCTGGAGTTTAATGGTATCACATTAAGAAAAACAGGTGGAGCCCACGGCACTGTAGAAATGTATGCAAATCCAGTTCTCGCACCATTAGCAGGCGATGCGATGGGCGTTATTTTTGAAGCAGCAGACGAACCAACTGTGTACCTTGTAGGCGATACAGTATGGACAAGTGATGTAGAGAAGGCCCTCCTTCGCTTCGACCCTAACGTTATTATTATGAACACTGGATATGCTCAAGTTTTAGGCTTTGAAGATAGTATTATTATGGGTACAAAAGATATTGGCCGCATGGTAGTACGCAAACCAGAAGCTAAAATCATCGCTGTTCATATGGATACAGTTAATCATACAGCAACAAGCCGTAAGGATGTGCGCAAATTTATCAAAGGCACCAATATCGAAAGCCATGTAGCAGTCCCTGAGGATGGAGAAACTATTATACTATAAGTTACTATATACCTATGTTGTTTTTATGTTGTTATTGAGGTATACTATAAACATAAAGAGAGCCATTGACGTGTGATGGCGTTAGGCTCATCTAAAAAATTTGGGAAATAAGATGTGCCCTAACGTGTAAGTATTACCAGTACTTATTACGTTAGGCGTTTCTTAAGTTTATTTGAATAAACTTAAGATGGATACAACTACGGAAATTACAAAAAAGAATTATATATACCTTCTCGAATTTACTCATAGTATCACCACCTTTCGGTGATGAACCTAACTCACGTCAATGACTCCTGTTATTAGTATAACAGAGTTATAAATGACGTAATAGATTAGGTTGATGAACTTTTTGATTAAAAGAGATAGCGGCTTATAGGACAAAAAGTGTGTGTGAAAACCCTTATAACACTAGATATTTACTAGTGTTATAAGGGTTTAATCTTTTTCTGGCGAAGTTTGAGGGTGGACAAAAAGTGTGGGTAAAAACATCAATTAACCCTTGTAATTACTGATTAAAATGAGGTTATATCTTCCTATATATAAACAAATATGGAGGAAGAGTTTATGCGACAAATAAAATGTCCTGATTGTAATGAAACATGTATTAAACATGGTGTTTTAAAATCTGGTTCTCAGCGTTGGTTTTGCAAACATTGTAAGGTGGCATTTACCGTTAAAATTAATAATTTAAGTAAAGAGTTAAACCTATTCTTGAATTGGTTATTCAGTACCGATATTCAAGCTGATATGCCTGGTAAAGGTCGTACATTCAGGCGTAAAAACCGCTAAATTTTTGGTCCATATGGTCATTGCCACCAAAAAGTGGAAGAAGTACATGATGTGGTATATCTTGATGGAATTTACTTAGCTAGAAATTTATGTGTGTTGATTTGTTGCAATGATACTCATGTTCTAGGATGGTATGTCTGTCGTTATGAGCATGCTAGAGCTTGGCAGTGTTTAATGGAACGGATTGCCGAACCTAAAGTCGTTGTGTCTGATGGTGCTAATGGTTTGCCTAAAAGCATTACGTAAAGTTTGGCCTCATAGCAGTCACCAAAGATGCCTGTTTCACATTTTTTTGTCAGGTTAGACGATATACGACAAGTAGACCTAAAACGTTAGCAGGAAAGGATCTTTATACTCTTGCTAAAGATTTATTTAATGTGAAAAACAATGGATCAAGCTTTTTATATGGATTAATAAACTTTCGGCGTGGCGAATGACATATTCTGATTTTTTTACGAGAAATGACGATTGATGAATTCGGAAACAAACGCTCTACACATGAGCGTTTGCTTAAAACTGAATCATCATTATGGCGTCTGATTAGGCAACAAACTTTATTTACTTTTTTTGGAATGTATTGATATTACAATACCTACAACAAATAATCGTATTGAAGGTGGAGTAAATGCTCAACTAAGAAGTATGTTACGGGCTCATAGAGGCCTTTCACTTGAAAGAAGACTAAAAGCGGTCTATTGGTGGTGCTATATGCACTCACCAAGACCGCTTTCTATTTCAGCTATATTAAATTGTATGCCTACAGATGAATCGATTGCTGCTATCTACAAACGGTTATCTGATTATTGCCAAATAGATCGTTCAATTCCTCAATGGGGTGATGCTCCTGTTTGGAATGAGCTACATATGTCTACAGATTTTCCAACTTATTGGGATTAGTCACACACACTTTTTGTCCTATAACCCGAGATAGCGGACAAATTGTCTGCTATCTCTTTTTTCTACTTTCACACATAATTATTAGTTAAAGACCCTCTTCAGAATCCGACTTTGCCCCTGTTCCGAAGGAACAGATCTGGGCGGTGGAGGATTATGGAGAGGGTCTTTTGTTTATATTATATTATTTTACTTCAACCCAACCTAAAGCAGCACGTTTAGCATCAATATCTGCTAAGATTTTTTCAGCAACTTTAGCAGGATCAGTATTTACATACATAACAGAACCTAAGATGTCCTTAGTGTCTTCTTTCAACCATTTTGTAACAGCATCAGAGCCTTGTGTAGGTGGCTCAACGCAGTGGTAAGAGTTAATTCCCATCAAGCGGAAACCGAGGGATGCATCGATACCTTTTTCGTTAGACCATTCAGGGCTAGACATTGCAAATGGCATTTGTGGTAAATTAAGACCTAATTCACCTGCAATACCAGCAAAAATACCGGAGGAACGTGCATTATCTACACATTCGCCAACATGCCATACTGGTGGTTGATCATCGCCCAAGAACTCTTGCAATGCAGGGCTACATTTTTTAATAGCATCTGTATTACAGTAACCAAGTTTCATCAATGGGAAGGATGCACAACCATTTGTTAAGATGATACAACCATTTTTAATAAGTGTATCAACGATATCTACAGTAGCTTTTTCGTAGATAACGCGAGGGTTGGAACAACCTACCACGTTAACGATACCACGAACTTTACCAGATTTTAAAGCCTCTGCCAATGGTTTGAAGGAACCATAATGTTTAACAGTGGATTCTGGAGAGAAACCAACTTCTGCAGTGATTTCGTATGGCGGAATGAATACAGGCATACCTTTACGCAATTCATGAGCTTCAAGAGCACGATCCAAGATTTTGCGAGCCAATTCTTTTGTTTCAGCCAAGTTAGTGTGATGGTGATCGTAACCGATGTGTTCTGCACCTGGTAAACGAGCTGCATCAGATGTAGTGATAACCTTTGTGTTGAAGCAACGTGCTACGTCCATAATAGCAGGGTAAACGTCTTGAACGTCAGCTACCCAGCAATCGAGTGCGCCAGTACCAAGTACAAGTTCCGCACCGATAGCATTACACAACGGAATAACGTTTTCATAACGGTACATGCTGGACAAACCAGAGCAACAAATACCGTAGAATTGGATGCCTTTGGCACCGATAGCTTTCGCTTTTTCTAAATACTCTTCAGAAGCACCAATTGTACAAATTTGAGAAACCAATGTTGGTAAGTGACCATGAACAGCAATGTTAACATAACCTTTTTTCAAGGCACCGATGTTAACTTTGGATGTACGGCGACCGCCTTGTCCAAATAACGCATCTGTTGCGATATCAGCAGCCACTACGCCTGTGAATGTGAAAGCAAGACCACAACGCAAGAATTGTTTCATGTTGCTTTCCCAATCGCCATCTGTACCTACGCATGTACGATGGTATGCATCGAATGCTTCATTGTACGCGGAAACAGGCAAGATATCTAGGTTTTTCCAAACTTCACGGCGTTCAGCAGGTGCTAACGCTGTAATTGTTTTATATTCGCCTGGTAATGCACGACTCAAATCTTCTAATAAAACGTCTGCTAAATCATTAGCTACTTCTTTCAAAGAACGACCTTCTTCAGGGATGTTGAAAGCCTTACATACAGTACGGATTTTTTCTTCGCCCAAAATTGGAATATCCAATTGATCATTAGCAGCAGCTTTCAAAGAAATCAAATTTCACGAGCATGCGCACCATGTTGAGTCAAACCACCAGCAGCAGCACGTGTCATATTACGAGCTACGATAAGGTCAGCATCGGCACCGCAGACGCCACGAGGGCTCTTAGGTGTAATTTTACATGGGCCCATGAAACAAATACGACAACATACACCAGCAATACCGAATGTACATTGTGGTTGTTGTTTATCAAAACGGTCAAATACTGTATCACAACCAATTTGTTCCATGCGAAGAATCATTTCACGCACAGCAGGGTCCGGAGTTTGCTCGATAACATCCTGTTTAGTAGGCCATGTTTTACGATACTCAGCAACAGCTTTCATGTAGTCATTTACGCCATGTTCATGAGGTACCCCGGGTTCATGAGTGTGTGGCACCCATTTATCTGTAGGCAGCGCCTTTTCATGGCTATGATCGTGACCATGGTTATGATTGTGTTCATGATCATGATTGTGATCGTGGTCGTGATGATGTTCGTGATCATGATTGTGGTCATGATTGTGATGATGACCGCCACAATGGCAATGATGATGTTCACCATGGCTATGGTCATGGGTATTTTTGTTTTCCACATCTTTACTCATAATAAACCTCCTAAGGGCCTACGTAGGCCAGCTGACAATAATAAGAAAACATATTCTACATTTATTTCAAGTTAATTCCACCATAATGACGGATTTTAAATCCTATCTACAAAATATGTTTTAAACTGCTTTTAAGTATATTTTTCCCGAAGGATATTTGTCAATTAAAAATTTATAATATTTTCAACTTTTATATCCATATAACATCAGATTATATCGATATTTTACCAATTATTTCGCTCATTTTATTTTCACAAACTTCTATTTTTTAATTCCTATTTTTATTAGGAATTAAGGTGACAAAGAGTATAAATCTCCCCATATGCCGCTGCGCTCCTCTGTTAGCTCACACCCTGCGTTGGGCTCCGCTTTAGCGCAGTAGCTTCTCTAACGCCAATGTGCTAAAAACTTTAATGTGTAAGCATAAAGGATAAAGTAAAAACAGCCCGTCACAAATGACTTCGGACTCCGCTTTAGCCCAGTAGCTCCCCCTACACCGATGCACTAAAAACCTTAATGTAAACAGATACAGAAAAGAAATAGCCCCTCGGGAAAAAACTTCGGGCTCCGCTTTAGCGCAGTAGCGTGTTTTTTCCAGAGGGACTATTTCGGTTATTGTAAAGTGTTACATTAAAGTTTTTAGTACATCAAGTACTTCATCTGGTAATTCATTTTTACCGTCTCTGAGATTTTCCACATAGTCATAGCGGAACTCAAAAGCTTTGTGCAATTGGTGATGGTATTCACGAACTTGGAATGGTGGTTCAAAACCAGGAACCTCTACATAGGAAAGGTTTTCATATTTATAGAATGGTTTGAATTCCAAAGTACCTTCTACCAAACGTTCTAACAAATCAAGAGTCACTTCTTTTGGAACTTTGTTGTCCAAGAAGAAACCTGTATTCATAATGTAGCATTCTACGCCACATTCGGAGAACAATTTTTTGTAGCTTTCATAATCAAGAGCTAACGGATATGTACGAAATGGATTTGCATACGGTTCAATAACAAGTGCATTTGGATCTACATGAGCATCGAGTTTTTCCGCTGTAGAACGGCGCGTAGCAAGTGTGGCACCCATTGTAGATGCTAGTATAGGATCATCTATTTTGAGGATCGGTGGCAATGTTTTATCTTTCATAAGCCATACAATAGCATTTACAGGCTCACCAACGTAGTTCACGCGATTATCTGTCCAAAATTGAGATTTGATAGCACGACCATTGTTATTACGAACGTCTTCTGCTAATACAACCTTACGGCCCTCTTCATCCATCGTTACGCCTACGTTTTGTAGCGTCAACAAGAATTCGTTTGCAGGATGTTCCACAGGGTAATCTTGCATTTTGTCAAAGTACGTAGGTTCAAGGGCAATAGAACTCAAATCTTTAGTATTGATGATGTACGCATCGTCATGCAAGATAGAGATATCATAACGACCATCGTGTTTTTCATGAGTCAATGTAGATTTACCGGAACCGGACAAGCCGAATACACCGATAGTATAGGATTTGCCATTATCAAGGTTGTAACGTTTCATACCGCCATGGCAAGCAACATAGCCGAGGCGATTTGCCAAGGACCATGCCAATGTAAGGGTCCCTTTTTTGTGCTCACCAAAATAGCGCATGCCAAGAATCATCGCACAGTTATGAGCAGGGTCAAAGATAGCAAGACCACCTGGATGACCTGGTACAACATAATCTGGATCAGAGTAGATGTAGATATCACCTTCAGAGATTTCTAAACTATCATCGTAAAATTCTTTTACCGCTGCATCGAAGAACTTGAAGTTCATGATCCAAGAATACAAAATAGATGCGTGATCTTTTGGAATCATCAAATGAGCACGAGCGGTAAATTTTTTATCTAAACCAACAATAGTTTGAGCCGCAATCCACTCTTTATTGCGGCTATCGTATACAGCATCACGTGCAATACCTGCTAATTCTACTTCGTCAATGCCTTCATCTCCAATGATACGGCGAGCCTTTGCATAACGACCTGTAGTTTTGCCATCGTTAGTAACAAGTACCTTTGCATCTGCAGGCAAACCTTGTTCACATGGTTTATGTACAGGCATATCGAGGACGATAACACCTGGCTCTTCAGTGGCAAATTGATACGCTTGTGCTACAGATGTAATAGGACTCACATTGTTCCCATAAAATGCAGTTTCAATAGTACTGCGCATCTTAGAAAATAATGGGTTTGTTTTAATTTCACTTTGCTTCCAAACGCGTCTTGTAGACATAGTATCTAGATCCTCACCTTTAAATATATTAGTAATTTCTCTTGTAAAAGTATATTAATATATGAAAAAAACATTTTTTTGCAAATACTTTCATTATTTTCTATTTTACCCTTTTTCAATCAAATTTGTATACATAAAAGAGATGAATAAAAAGTAAATTATTGTATGTTTATTTCGAATTAGTGCAACACATTTTGTAATAATAAAAATTGATAACTATTGTAAGCCCTCTAAGTCTATTCAAGTATCATCGACAATAACAAAGAAAAACCCTCTATTACCAGACTAATAACAAAATAAAAAATGAGGCAAGGTCCTTAGACCTCGCCTCTTTCACATTTAAAAAGTTCAATTATTTCTTATTTTTATTAATAAATGCGTCGATTTTACCAATCAAATCATCTACATCAAAATCACCGCGCTCCGCAATCATCTTGATGGTAGCCACCTTAGCCATAACTTTTTACCATAGGCGTTTTTAATTTCTCGAATTTAGGATTTAAAGGAATCAAATAATCTACGATATCTGGACTTTGTTTAATGAGATTAGATAATGTTGTCTTCGCATCGATATGAAATCTCCCATCTGCATCGGTAGTAAGTGGTTCTTCATCGACCTCTTCTGCGGCCTCTTGAGCTAGGGATTTATCATTACCATTATTATTATTATCTGTATTTCCTACAAAATCAGTCTTATCCCAAGTCAACAAGGTACGAGAGCCTTCAAGTTCACGAATATGAGTACAATCTTGCATCATTTCTAAGACACCGCGGAATTTACCATTTTCATCACGTACCGCTGTATAGATAACGTAGATAAACAATCCCGGTTTATTGATCCAGAATTCAGCTTGGTTTTGCTCACCAGAACGAAATTTCTCTACGATTTCTTCTACAACATGAACAGACTTAGCAGGATGACAATTCTTCACTTCACGACCAATAACATTGGCACTGCGAGGGAAAATGCGATGCGGTGTATCGCTGTAGAATTTAACAAGTTCATTTTCATCTACATAGGATAAATCCACAGGAAGATGACGGAATAACAAATTGATTTGCTCCAATGTCAATTTGCCAGTGGCTACATCTAGAACTGCATCCTTATTTACAGCTGCACCACCTACAGGACCAACATATTTGGATAATAGACCGGCCAAATCGTTGAGGAACTCGTTAGATACGGCACCGTTTTGACCAGAGTTATTTGCATTTAGTTGCGCCGCAGAATCATTGATGCCTGGCACTACATATAAACCTGGTGGATCAATGATAGCATAACCAATTTCATGGTCATTTTTGCTCATGCGCACAAACTCTTCATCGCTTAATAGTTTAAAGGATGTTGGCAATAAAACTTCTAACTCCTTAGAGTTCAAATCACGTAACGTTGCCAGTGTTTCTGGAACAGATGCTAAAAACTCCTCATATTTATCTTCACGAAGCAATGCGTAGGATGAAGAGATAGAATCGCGCACGCCATCATCAAAGGTCCACATAATCCGCGTTGGACGATCAAACCCATGATTTTCTAACATTGGATATAATTGATTTTGCTTACGAGATAGATGGATACGCCATTCTGCTAAAGAATCAAAAAAACACCAAGCCAAGGATTTTTAATAAACTTATCTTGTTTTAACAATTCATCCGCTTCAAGAGCTACCTTTTCAACTGCATTAATTTCTTCTAAATAAGCCCACAATGGATGATTCTCTGGGTACTCATTTTCGGCACGCACTAATACACCGTCAAATAAATTCAACAAATCATCCATCTTGTCTAGTATTTCTTCATCCTTATAGACACCTTTCAAACTTTGCTCTGCATAAGCAAATTCGTCAGGCGTACAAGTACCTAACTTTTCTTTTAAAATACGGTTACCCTCTTCCAAGGATAATTTACCGTCTAAATAATCCTCTTTAATAGATACAATAATTCTGTACCGTTCGTTATTAATGTCTAGCTTTTGCTGTAATGGATTCATACGCTTATACCTCCACGGGTCAAAGACTATTAGTATATACAATATATTATTACTATATTAAATATACTTTCATTATATTCATTTTGAAAGTAATTTTCAGTTGCCGTGGATACATTTCCCAAGATAATTGAGCTACAAAATACTTTCCCCCAATATAATTAAACCCTTAAGTACTTTCACTAGCACATAAAAAGACACCCATACAATGTATGAGTGCCTTCTATTAATTTCTAAAATCAATATATTCAGTTTTAGAAGATGCTACAGGATTGCCATTGCTATCTGTAGCAGGAGTAAACTTCCATTTTAAAACGGTTTCTAAGACAGCAGCATCTACGCCATCATTACCTGTAGAGTTTAGTAATTGTACAGAAGATACAGATCCATCCGTATTAATAGTAAAGCTCACACCTACACTATTAACATCACCAGAATAACCCTGTAATACGCTAGTATCCAAAGATGGAGTAGACACAGCTTTAGGTGCTTCATACGGTGCCGCCATAGAAACGGTCACAGTTGTGGACATGATTAGGGCCATTAATGCGACACGACGCAATATACTACTCATCATCATTCTCCTTATTTACGGTCAATTTACCATTACCAGACTTCACAGGCGCATTTTCCTTTGGTAACGTAATAGTCATACCAATAATAGAGGCATGAGCCTTTTGATCCACCCCAATAGCAGGTGTGAACTCCCATTGTTTAATAGCCGCTTTCACAGCCTCATCAACTGGTGCATAGCCAGAGGATTGTTCTACAAAGACATTCTCTACCTTCCCTTTTTTATTAATCAAAAAGCGAACGCGCATATCCTTTGCCACTACGATATTTGGAGGAATCGTTGGCATTACAGGTTTAACAATAGTCACCTCTCTTGGTGCTTCTATAAATTTTGCTGCATCAGCTGTATAATCGCCTAACATGCTGAAAGATGCAACAAGTGCAGCTGTAACAGTATAGCGTAAAAGTTTATTCATAATAAGCCTCCTTAGTAGCTTTTAATCTTTTTATATAATACTAAATAAAGATGAATATTTAAAGAATATTTTCTTATTGATAATTTTTTTCTCATTTATGTTATATTGAGTATAACTTAAATGAACGGAATTAACATATCTCACTGATGTGGCAAAAAATTATAATAAGGAGGTTCATCATGAGACGGAGAAAACGTATTCAAATGAAAGTCATGATGGTTCTTGGTATTATAGCCCTCATAGGGCCAAACCATCTACAAGCTCTTCTGCATTAAACGACCGTAATCTAGCAGAAAGTCATCCATATTCCCTTAGCCGCTATATGAGTAGCGGCTTTTTTCTATATTGGTAAAGCCAAATTACGAATGTACATCATAGGAGGATTATTATGAGGGTTAAACAATCTCTATTACTCGCTTTTTCTTTAGTTATTATGATATTTGCACTTGTGGGTTGTGGCAAAGATACGGCCCAAGAGGGTTCTAAAAAATTAAACGTCGTTGCCACTACGACAATGTTAACGGATTTAGTAAAAGAAATCGGCGGTGACCATGTGTCTGTACAAGGACTCATGGGTCCTGGCGTAGACCCTCACCTCTACCAGGCGAGCGCCGGCGATGTAACAACTATGTCCAAGGCAGATGTTGTAGTGTACAACGGTGTTCACTTAGAAGGTAAAATGGGTTCTATTTTCGACAACTTAACAAAACAAAATAAAGCTACTATCCGCGTATCCGATGCTATTGATCCAGCCACTCTACTCGACTTTGACGAAGAAGATGGCGTGAAAACTAAAGATCCTCATATTTGGTTCGATGTAGCGAATTGGAAACTTGCAGCCAAGGCTGTATACGAAGGACTTTCAAAAGCAGATCCAGCTCACAAAGAGGATTTCAAAAAACGCTATGATGCATACCTCACTAAATTAGATGAAACAGATGCATACATCAAAACTCAAGCAGAATCTATTCCTAAAGAATCTCGCGTTCTCGTGACAGCACACGACGCCTTCCAATACTTCGCTCGCGCTTATGGATTTGAAGTAAAAGGTTTGCAAGGTGTAAGTACTGCTACAGAAGCAGGCACACAAGATGTGAATGAACTTGTTCAATTCATCGTAGATCACAAAATTAAAGCGATCTTCGTAGAATCTTCTGTACCACATAAAACAATTGAAGCCGTTCAAGAAGCAGCTAAGGCTAAAGGCTGGAACGTTGCCATCGGTGGCGAATTATATTCCGACTCCCTCGGTTCTGAAGGCACTGAAGGCGGCACATATATCGGTATGGTAAAAGCCAATATCGATACCATCACTAAAGCACTTAAATAATAAATAGTATTTTAAAACAAGGGGCTAAAAAAATTACCCCCATATAAGTACAAGTGCTACTAGCAATATCAGCTAGTAGCACTTATTGATAAAAGGAGGTCTCCATGGAATGGGCCGTTGAAGTTGAAGATATGACTGTAGCCTATACGACAAAACCCGTATTATGGGACGTAGATATGAAGGTACCCATCGGTTCCTTAGCGGCCATCGTCGGCCCTAATGGAGCCGGTAAATCTACATTATTAAAGGCCATGTTAGGCCTATTAACAGTTATCTCAGGTAGTGTTAAGTTTTATATCGACCACCACCTTGCGATGGACAAAAAGGATTACAAAAAAATCGCCTATGTCCCTCAAAGTGGTAGCGTAGACTGGGACTTTCCTACTACCGTATTAGACGTTGTACTAATGGGCCGCTATGGTCATCTAGGGTGGTTCAAACGACCAAGTAAAAAGGATAAGGAACTGGCCCTCTCCATGATTGAAAAAATGGGCATGAGCGACTATGTAAACAGGCAAATTCGTCAGCTTTCAGGGGGCCAACAGCAGCGTGTATTCCTTGCGAGAGCACTCGTACAAGAGGCAGATATTTACCTCATGGACGAGCCATTCAAAGGCGTCGATAAAACGACGGAGCACGCCATTATCTCCCTTTTACAAGAAATGAAAGCGCGCGGCAAAACGGTTATCGTCGTACACCACGATTTAAATACAGTGCCTCAATATTTCGACTGGGTAACGATGGTCAATAAGCAAACTGTTGCCTATGGGCCTGTAGCAGAGACCTTTACTGACGAATCCATCGAGCGCACCTACGGCAAGGGGAGGATTGTATGACCATTCTCCAATCCTACACGACACAGATGGTATTGCTCGGCACGGCGCTCTTGGGCCTTGCCAGTGGTATTGCAGGTACCTTTGCAGTACTGCGCAAGGAAAGCCTCATCGGTGATGGCCTCTCCCACGCGGCACTGCCTGGTGTAGTCATCGCATTCTTGCTGACCGGTATAAAAGATATTGAGGTACTCATTATAGGTGCCGCCCTGTCCTCTATCACTGCAGCGTGGCTCATTACCATCACCGTAGAAAACAGTAAAATCAAATTCGATGGCGCTCTAGCCACTATACTATCGGCTTTCTTTGGTCTTGGTATGGTTCTACTCACCTACCTTCAAAGTCTGAACAATGCAGGTCAGGCGGGGCTTTCAAAATTTATATTTGGACAGGCCGCCACCATATTAGCCCGCGATGTGTACATTACATCGGCGGCAGCGCTCATCATTATCGTTTTAACAGTCTTATTTTGGAAAGAGCTAAAACTAATCTCTTTCGACGTAGAATATGCTAAAACACTGCAAATTCCCGTCACCTTTACACTCATTTTATATCGTTCCCTATTAATCATGACCATCATCATCGGCATTCAATCAGTAGGTGCTATCTTAATCAGTTCTCTCCTCATTGCACCGGCCGTAGGGGCCCGTCAATGGACAAACAAGCTAGGTACCATGTGTATACTAGCAGGATGTTTCGGCATGGTGTCTGCCATTGGCGGTACCCTTTGGAGCACAACAGTACAAAAACTGCCTACAGGACCTGCCATCATCGTCATTCTGTCGGTTATCGTACTGTTGAGCCTCATATTTGCACCTAATAGAGGCATCTTGTGGCAATTCCGGAAAAGAGGTGCCCCATGACAGTACATACAGAGATTTTACTCATCGCCATCGCAGTATCCATTGCGTGCGCTATCCCTGGTGTATTCCTTGTGCTGCGCCGCATGTCTATGATGGCCGATGCCATTACGCACACCGTATTCCTTGGCATCGTGCTCGCATTCTTTGTAACGGAAGATTTAAACTCACCTTTGCTTTTAGTAGGGGCAACATTAGTCGGCGTAGGAACGGTATGGCTTACAGAGATGGTTCATAACACAGGCCTCGTCAACGAAGACGCGTCCATTGGTATCATCTTCCCGCTCCTCTTCTCCATTGCCATCATCCTCGTCAGTCTCTATAGCGGCAACGCACACCTTGACGTAGATACGGCACTTCTAGGGGAAATCGCGTTCGCCCCGTTCGACAGATGGATTGTAAACTCCACCGACTTAGGTCCTGTATCACTATGGATTTCCCTGGGCGTAGCGGTCATCAACCTCTTATTAGTTATTCTCTTCTACAAGGAATTGCAACTATCTACCTTCGATCCATTATTAGCAGGGCTCTTCGGCTTCATGCCCGTCCTCATCCACTACGTGCTGATGACCATGGTATCCCTCACCGTGGTGGCCTCCTTCCAAGCGGTAGGTGCCATCCTCGTTATCGGCCTCATGATCGGACCTGCGGTTATCGCTTATTTATGGACGGACTCTGTGAAAGCCATGCTCACTAGCAGTATCATCATCGGCATTATCTGTGCCGTCATCGGTACGGAAGTTGCTTTCACCCTAGACGTATCCATTGCAGGTGCTATCGCAACAACGATCGGTCTCGCATTATTGATTGCCGTTATTTGCACGCCAAAGACAGGCTATATTGCAACCTATCTTCGCCAACGCCACTTACGTCGTCACTATCGAGAAACGATGATGCTCTGCCATATCTATACCCATATGAACACACCTGTGGCGGCTATTGAAAATGGTATCGGCACCATTCACGAACACTTGAACTGGAAACCAGACTATACACACCAAGCCGCAACACACCTTAAGAAACAAGGCTTGTTGTATGTAACAAATGGGTACTATATGCTGACCGATAAAGGCGTGGCACAAGTTAAAGAAATTATTTAATTAACCATATGGATTTTGGTATACACAATAATAGACAAATCCGTATAGTCTAAAATTAATTTAATTGTAGAAACTTAATATTTTTCCCAACAAAAAATAAGCTGAAATCAATGCACTGCAAAGATTTCAGCTTATTTTATTTATTGAACTGATGCGTTGATCAGTTAGTAGCTTCTAATTAGGATAGACTGTAAAAATATCCGTCAAATTCTATCATTTATTATTATCTATTAATAACTATATTGCAATAACAAAAAGCACTAAAACTGAAGGCGCATTTGATACCATTTAGCACCGCCATGATCAGACTCTGATTCACCTTCATTTACAAAAACTAAACTTGGCATAATAGTGAAGCTTTTCTTCCTTACAGGTTAGAATTACACCCTTTCGGTTTTCCGCTCTAGCCAACTCTATGAAAGCCTCTATCAACTGACCACCAACACCACGATTGCGGTATTCTGGCATTGTATTTAAGCCAAATATCATTTGCCATGCACCGTTAGGGTTATGCAAAGAAGCATCAGCGAACATCTCATCCGTTAAGACTTCATCATCCGTTACAAATCCATCGATAAAACCAATCGGTGTATCACCGTCAAAGGCAATTAAAAACTGACCTGCATAATGGTCTAATCGCTCCTTAAAAGCCTCACGAGTTGCCGCCTCAGCAGGAGGAAAGCAAGTTGCTTCTATATGTGTCACTAAATCTAAATCAGCGGTTGTCGCTTTTCGTATTAACATAAATTTATCTCTAAAACAAATATTATTTCTTTGAAGTTAATATTGACTTAACAAAATTTAACTAAAACTATTCTATAAACTTAAGATATAAGATGAAAAGTATTTGAAAAATAGCTAGTTTACAGCTACACCCAATTTACTCTTACAAAATGCTTTTTAATTCAACCAAATAATTATCTGGTATCTCAAAAAAATCAATTGGATTTAGTTGAAAAAAATATAGTCATTTTCTATATGATTTATTTCATTAACAAATTTACATAAATGAGGATGTTCATTTTTTTAGTTGAGAAAGTAAGTTATCACCATCTCTATCTTTCTCAAATAAAAAAATCTAATAGATATGGTCTGAGTATATTTATCACCATTATCGATTAACCCCAATAACTTACTATCACTTATACCTTCAAGTAATTGCGTATAATCCATATCAGGAATGTATTCATTAATAATCTGTAACCCATTTGTTACAACTTTTTCAGTAGCTGTATCAGCTATTCTACTTTGATACATAGATAAAGATCTCCCATGAATCAAATTTGATAAAAACATCATACGCAAAGTTTTTCTAAATAAGCTGGTTCAGTTAGCTCAATATATTTCCTTAAATTAGTTAACCTAACAGGTATCTCATTTGAAATACTGTTAGATAAATCCTTAGTTAATTCGACTACATTTTTCAAATCACCTTCAACGATTTCTTGCTCAATTAAATTCCCTTATTATTAATTAAGTATGATGCATATACTGGTGTATGTAAATTATACTTTCTTAAAAATTTACCATGAACATAGTCAATTACAGGTTGTAGATCATGTGTAAGCATTAGCACAGTTTTATTCTTAAAACTAAAATTAGTATTATCAAATAATCTTTTTATAATAGCAAACTTTTTATTTTTTTATCAAATGAAGTTATTGGATCATCTAATATGATTAAATCAGCATCATCACTAAGAGTTTCAAACATAAACATTACAAGAGAGAATGCATTTTTCTCGCCCCAACTCAAATGTTCCTCAGGTTTATCTATTTTATCTTGTTCATCAGCATTATTGGGAATCAAATAACAAATTGCAGCTTCTTCTCCAACGCTCTTCAATACAAACTGATAAGGAAAACCTGCAATCATAAAAAAATTTATTTATATCACTTCTTCTTTCTTTTATTAATTCTTCCATCTTTTCTTGACACTTGAGAAAAGACTTTTTTTATTGCTTCAGTTTTTTTCTTTTAATTCCTTAATACGTTCATCAATGCAATTAATCAAAGTACTATTTTTTTATCTGTTAAATAAAAATCCTGATATTTGTCGCGAATCAATAATGAAGCTCTCTAACTGAATCTCTATTCCTTCAATTTGTTCTCGAGAAATATTCATAGGTTTAAAAATCTAAGAGCTGTTTTTAGCTTATTATATAAATATTCTGTTTCAATCCCCAATCGATTCATTTCAGATTCAAGTTCATTAGCTTTAGAAGCATCACCAATATACTTCTCAAATACTCCAACTGCGTCTGAATCAATATATCCTCTATCTTTACCTTTTTGTAAAAAAAGCTAAAACCTCATTGGCTGTTTTTAATGCAGAGCTTTTGAATACTTTTGATATAGTTTCATTTTTGATTGTTTATCTTATCTAAATCCATATCCTCAGTACAAAAAGGACAGCATGAACCATTCATTTGAGTTATACCTTCATTCCTCCATTTTGCCCATTTTGATATAGTAGAAAAACTCTACCTTCAAAAAAGGTCTATATGAATTTAACTCATCATACTTTTTCAAATCCAGATCCATTCCCTTTTAATAGTTCTCCTACACCTCCTCTTTTCTTTATTTTCCCTTCTTCAAAAGCTAGTTGTATTTAAATATTCAGGCAAAAAAATTCCAATAATGCTTTTTATATCATTATCTTCTTCAAATATATGATGCAAACCTATTAATAAGTTTTCAGTACTTTTTTTCAAAGTTTCTAATTTTCTATCACGTAAGAAAAACTTGATAAGAGTTATCGAAAAAAAGTTCCCATTTTCAAAAAGATATCTATTTACATAAGCCTCATCAAATACTTTAACATTTCTAAAATTACAGTCATTAATTTTTGGATTTTCATCCGAATTATAGGGTTTTTAATTTTTAATAATTCCTCATCATCCTGATTAATAAAAATATTTTATTGCCTTGCTAATAGTTGACTTCCCAGTACCATTTGATCCATATTTAATATTTAATGTTCCTTGTTTAATACTAATTACAGCATGTTCAATACAATTACAATGCATAATTTCTATTTTTTTGTTCTTCGGATGCTGCTCTGTTATTCCCCATCATATCCCCCAATAAAAAAGACCACAAACACCTCATATAAAATTTACTACATATATATATTAAAACTTAATATAATAAAAGACTTTCCTACTCACCTTCTCAGAATTAAATTTCTCATATTTTAGTATATTTAGGCACATTGCGATATTGCATTGGTAAGGAATTCTCTTTCACCTTAAATCCGTGCTTTTCGTAAAATGGTGCATTCTTACTATCACCAATCATAACATTAATGTACAAGTAAGACTTGTAAGCGTCTTTCACCATTTCTAGCAAATTACCCGCAATACCACGGCCATGATACTCAGGATGAACCAAAACATAATTAATAAAGCACACCAGTTCACTATCATCCATGACGCGAATAAGACCGACTAAACGATCACCATCCCATGCACTAATCACACGAGAGGAATTCATGAGCGCCTTGTGTAATCGATCAGGATATTTACCTACCACCCAACGAACAGACAGAAATAAATCTGCTACTTGCTGGGACGTAAAATTTCGTTCTTCAGTATACTTAATAGTCATAAAAAGCCTTTACATTATCTAAACGTCCAAGGATTTCCTAAAGTAGCAGCCTTATTAAAGGTTAATGTGCATAGCGTAGGATTTTCATTATCTAAGTAAGCAATAAAAACAATTTTATCAATCATTTTTTCTTTTACCCTCATAGCCTTTTCAGCGTCTTGATTTATATATTCACGAAGCAATTCAGGAAGAGTAAACCTAATACTAAGGCTAGGAAGCTCAAAGTTGTTAACAATTGGTACTATAATCCATTCATCAGAATTTTCTGGATTAAAATGTATTGAAACATTCTGATGCGGATTAGATTTCAACAACTCATTAAATCCTGAATTAGCTAGTAGAGGAATCATATATACACTATTTATTGTAGCCAAATATATAAATTGATTTTTAATATTATTCTTTAAATCTATTATCAGATTTTTTTAAATCAGTATCAAATAAAGACTCATCCCAACAATAAGAAGATCTCCTATGATATGCCACTTCATCACGAATTAATTCTGAAAAATGCCATTTTGAAACTATTAAATTGAGTATCATCTATATCTGAATTATCCATCAATTCATCTATTATTTGTTGAATTAGGTCTATGATATCTTTATATACATCACTAGATAAATCAATTAAATGTATTTTTATGAGCAATTGCATAACGTTGTGCAGGATTTGAAAAAAACCAGATGTAGAAAAAGATAGCATAATGATATTGATAACGTTTAATAGATAGTTGCTCTGTACTCAAATTTACAGTAGCATAGTTAGTATTAATATCATTTAAAATGCCAACGCCCACTCTAACTCTATCAATACCAACTTTTGTGCTTGCATAACACTTTGCTTCTACAAATAAGCGCAAAGGATATACAAAGGGAGGCGTTATTCTAAAAGTTCCCAATGTATCAAACTGATGATAACCTCCACGCCCTCGAACATTTAAACCATTATGTTTACTTTCTATTTCTTGTTCGCCATGTCTCACACCAGGTTCATAAGGAATATTGCGCTCTGTAATTACTTCATAACCATTCACTTCAATAAGTTTTGATAATACAATCTCTAAAAGGTATCCTTTTGCCTGCTGTTTATTCATGCTAAAGCTCTCCTAAATTATAAGTACAAAACATATTTCGCTACAATATTTTGATCATATAGATAACATCTTCCATAGGGTTCTGATAATACGGCTCGTAATCAACAAAGCCATGCTTCTTATACAAATGGATTGCTGCTTGCAACGGTTCAATTGTATCTAGCACCATTTCTTTATATCCTGAGGCCTTAGCATGGTCCATAAGACTTTCAATCAGACGATCACCTAGAGCATGACCACGCCCATCGGGACGCACATAGAGGCGTTTCATCTCGCAGCGGGTGTCACTATGCTGATAATATGCCACCATACCAAGAACAATACCAGTGTCATCTACCGCCACCAATAATTCACCATTTGGTGCCGTATATTTCTCACCGATATCTGCTAATTCCTTATCTAAATTCTGAAAAGACAAATCGCGACCAAGCCACTGTGTATACTCTTGAATTAGCTTTTTTACTTCATCTAAATACGGTTTGCCATTAATAATTTTAATCATATAAACCCCAACGGATATAATACACTACAATTATTTTTCCCCATGTGGCTTATGTTGAAAGATTTCTTTTACAAGCCCTTCTCCAACAATAGCACTGCCTTCCACGATAAGAAACTCCGAACCGACTTGTAGTACAGAATAATCTATATCTTCGTCTACTGGCAATGCATTGGCACGTATTGGTTTATCAAAGATAACATCTTCGCCATCAATAAAGTTTACACCTAACAGCTAATCAGAGCCCTTTATAACAAGATGCGGGCAATACTTTCCATTATTCAGATTCGGTGAAGTTCTCTTCTTCTCGGTGAAGAAAGTAACTGTACAGCAAATAGTAAAATCTAAATCGCTCATTTCCGGCCTCATTCAACTACATATACCATATCACCTTTAAAGTATATGTTCATTATACAGTATACGGGGTTCCCTTCGGTCCATAACCAGCCTTGCAGTACAGCTCGACCCCAGTTATAGGTCTCCGTAATGACCTCGAATTCACTTTCACTATATTCCTGATGATACTGAGGTAACTCAATTCTTTTACCTGTGAAGGCATCTAATATTGTACTATTAAAGACGAGGATTTCTAAATCATCCATATCGCACGTTTCAAACACAACTTGAGCCTTATGAGTTTGTTCAATACCATTCTCATAAGAGAAAATGTACTCAAAAGTAAGGATCAAATTATCATCTTCATATTCTATTTTCTGTACCCTTGCATCGTGGAGCGAATATTTTGGATACTCGCCAAAAGATTTTGTAGTTTTCATAGGACCTCTAATTATAAGAATGTAACCATAATACAGGGTTATAGGACAAAAAGTGTGTGTGACTAATCCCAATAAGTTGGAAAATCTGTAGACATATGTAGCTCATTCCAAACAGGAGCATCACCCCATTGAGGAATTGAACGATCTATTTGGCAATAATCAGATAACCGTTTGTAGATAGCAGCAATCGATTCATCTGTAGGCATACAATTTAATATAGCTGAAATAGAAAGCGGTCTTGGTGAGTGCATATAGCACCACCAATAGACCGCTTTTAGTCTTCTTTCAAGTGAAAGGCCTCTATGAGCCCGTAACATACTTCTTAGTTGAGCATTTACTCCACCTTCAATACGATTATTTGTTGTAGGTATTGTAATATCAATACATTCCAAAAAAGTAAATAAAGTTTGTTGCCTAATCAGACGCCATAATGATGATTCAGCCTTAAGCAAACGCTCATGTGTAGAGCGTTTGTTTCCGAATTCATCAATCGTCATTTCTCGTAAAAAATCAGAATATGTCATTCGCCACGCCGAAAGTTTATTAATCCATATAAAAGCTTGATCCATTGTTTTCACATTAAATAAATCTTTAGCAAGAGTATAAAGATCCTTTCCTGCTAACGTTTTAGGTCTACTTGTCGTATATCGTCTAACCTGACAAAAAATGTGAAACAGGCATCTTTGGTGACTGCTATGAGGCCAAACTTTACGTAATGCTTTAGGCAAACCATTAGCACCATCAGACACAACGACTTTAGGTTCGGCAATCCGTTCCATTAAACACTGCCAAGCTCTAGCATGCTCATAACGACAGACATACCATCCTAGAACATGAGTATCATTGCAACAAATCAACACACATAAATTTCTAGCTAAGTAAATTCCATCAAGATATACCACATCATGTACTTCTTCCACTTTTGGTGGCAATGGCCATATGGACCAAAATTTAGCGGTTTTACGCCTGAATGTACGACCTTTACCAGGCATATCAGCTTGAATATCGGTACTGAATAACCAATTCAAGAATAGGTTTAACTCTTTACTTAAATTATTAATTTTAACGGTAAATGCCACCTTACAATGTTTGCAAAAACCAACGCTGAGAACCAGATTTTAAAACACCATGTTTTAATACATGTTTCATTACAATCAGGACATTTTTATTTGTCGCATAAACTCTTCCTCCATATTTGTTTATATATAGGAAGATATAACCTCATTTTAATCAGTAATTACAAGGGTTAATTGATGTTTTTACCCACACTTTTTGTCCACCCTCAAACTTCGCCAGAAAAAGATTAAACCCTTATAACACTAGTAAATATCTAGTGTTATAAGGGTTTTCACACACTTTTTGTCCTATAAGCCATAATACAATATTTCTTTACTCTATTAATTCGCTATTTTTGAAAACTCTCAAAACTAATTAAAGCATATTTTTATTTAAGTAATAAATCATTCCGACGAAGATAATCAATAAAGGTACAAATAATTAGATTTTTTTCGCTCTATAATATCTGTTTCTTTAAAAATCATTAGAGTTAGATGACAAATCAAATAATTCCTTATTTTTTTGTACCTTCTCTAACTTTACCTTTATCAGTTACAAATCCCTTATAATATTTCAATTTATCTATAAATCGATAGTCTGATGCACGAATATTAATAGCCTTTTTCAAGTAGAGCTTTTATTACCTAATGATTCTAAATTTCTTTTTATCAGTTAAACCATTCTCATTTTCTTGCCGTTTTTTTAGCATAAATATGTTCTATCTCTACTTTTTGTATCTAACAAGAGCAAATCTTGTTTATCATTGGTATACATCCACCACGCAAGCATTGATTTAGTAATTGGTCTGCCATTTGTAAAAAGATAATTCTCTAAGGCTAGCTTTACATCACTTTCATCAAATTTATAATCATTAAATGATACTTGCTGGTTGTTTATAATATTAATCATCTCTGGATAAACAGGTGTCCTTAATGCATTCACACCAGGTCTCATAATTGCATAAGCCCAAATAAAGGCAATAATTTTTATCAAGGAACTCACCAAATGATTTATCCTCAAGCATTCCTTTACTGTCTTTATTTTGCATAAAATACACGGAAGTTAAGTACGCCCACATACCATTTGGGGGCATAATTTAAAAACAGATAGATTTTTTTAGAACTTTATCAGAAAAGACACTATCATCTTGTTCTGCAACATTTACCCAGAAGCTTGCTAAAAACCTCTAAATTAGTTAGTGTCTCATCTTTCTTTAAAAAGGCTATAGCTATCTTTCTCATAAAAATTTACGCAACGCTTCAGTTGTAGTATTTTTTTATTTTTTTCATTTTTGCACGTTCATAATACATGTAACGTGTAAATAATTCGTCCATAGATGAACCCGATACTGATGAGAAAAATTTTTATCAGAGATTTCTTCCAATTGCTTCCATCTTTTTATAAATTCATCCTTTTTATTGTTCTCTTTATAATACTTATAGAATTGAGCTTTGAAAATATCTGTATCAGAAAGAGGTTTACCCCTGTCATTTAGGGTAGAGAATATTCTAAGTGCAGTTTCTTGCGACTCAGCCTCAATTGGAAGAAGAATACAGTTATTCATAAGCCTATTTGGTAAATATGCAAAAATATGTTGGATATTGTACTAAAAAAAGTATTTATCTGTTCTGTAAAAAATCGATAGTTCCTCGCATATGCACTTTTTTTGTGAATCCTCTACTATACCAGTTTTAAGAATTGATAAAAATTCATGCTTATCATCATCAGACGTAACTTCAGAGTCTATTTTTTTAATTTGTTTGTATCTGGAGTTCCGAACTCATCCGTTTTCCAGATACATTTAGATATGTCCTCTGCTGTTTTTGAGTTATCATCTTTCATATTTCCAAAAAAAGGAATAAAAAGCTCTCAACAATAACATCAATGTTGTCAAACGTTGTTGTCCATCAATAATTTCAATTTATTATCACTATTTTTAAACGTAACAATAGGACCAAGAAAATATTCATCCCCTCTGGATCAAACTTTGAGAAATCATCATCTGGAAACGCAAATAAAAAAATATCATCCCACAAAGTTTGACATTCAGAAATATCCCAAGCATAGGGTCTTTGATAATCTGGTATTAAAAAAATCAGCACGTTTATTAGTAAATAATTCCTTTATCGTTTGTTGATCAATATTTAACTTTGACATAACAACTCTCCTTATTCCCTTTTTATTAATACTATTAAACTTTCAAACCAAGTTTATATTCCCCTATCGTTTTTTTGCTTGTATAGCCTATATAAACTACCTTTTGCCCATAAATAATTGTATTATCCCTACTATAAGCTTACTTCCCTATATTATCGGCAACCAGGGATAACGGTTTCTCTGTTGCCATCGGATAGGAATACACTTTATGTTCTTCTTCCATATCATAATTATCCGTCCACAACTCGCACTGAGTTATTACAGTCTGAACTGCATCATCCATTCCTTCTGGAGGGTATTTATGCTTTTTCAACAGTTTTTTAATGATCATACGCATTTTAGCTCTTGCTGATTCACGTTTTTGCCAGTCTATTGTCCTATTCTTACGCAGGGTCTCAGCCAATTCTTTCGTTATCGAGATTAGCTCTTCATTTTCATAGAAATCTTTAATAGCCTGTGGTTTTACCAATGCATCATAAAAGGCTAACTCATCTGCAGTTAGACCAAGTTTTTCCCCTTCTTGTCTATCAGCTGCGATTTGTTTTGCTAGTTTTAGCATCTCTGCAATAACCTCTTCATTTGTTAGCATCCCATTTAAATAAGCATTGAGAGAGCGTTGCATAATTTCACTAAACTTCTCAGACTTAACTACATTTGTTCTACGATAAACTGAAACTTGGTTAGAAATTAATCTCTTCAACAATTCAATCGCAAGATTCTTTTTCCTTCATATTAGCAACATCTTGTAAGAATTTAGGATCGAATAAAGAGAACTCTTCTTTAATATCAGAGAATAAATTAATTACACCATCACTCTTAATACTATGTTTTAAAAGTTCATTTATTCTTGCATTCATCTCTGGTAATGAAATCTTTTTACCAACGCCAGTATTAGTAAGTCTCAAAACAAGTACACGAACAGCTTCAAAGAATGCTGCTTCAAATCTATCGTCTTCATTAACTAACGACGAACAAAGAGAGTGCTTGATGAAGCATAAGGGATTCTTTTACAAATACCTCCTTTTCCTCTGCCCGCTCTTTATCCATAATGAAATTCACTGCACCACTAATAGTTTTAGCTCTTTCAAGATCTGTACCACTTTTAAATTTAGAATAATCATATCCATGGAATATATCACGGCATATAGACAATTTTTCTAAGAATTTAGGGTATGCGACCATAGAAACATCCGTATCACCGTAATTTTTTTTATCACGTGATGTATAATCGTTCATCGCCTGCTTCAAAGCAGTAGCAATACCCACATAATCAACAATAAGCCCGCCTTCTTTATCACGGAATACACGATTAACACGAGCAATTGCTTGCATGAGATTATGACCAGTCATAGGTTTGTAAATATACATAGTTGCAAGAGAAGGAACATCAAAACCTGTTAGCCACATATCAACAACTATAGCAATCTTTAAAGGACTATTATTATCCTTAAATTTCTTAGCAAGTTCGTTTTTATGATGCTTATTACCAATGATTTGTCTCCACTCTTCTGGATCATTGTTACCAGAAGTCATGACTACAGCAACTTTTTCTTCCCAATTTGGTCGAAGCTCTAGAATACGTTTATAGATTTTCATGGCAATAGAGCGAGAATAGGCAACAATCATTGCCTTACCGGTAAGTAAATACTCCCTATTATTTTCATAGTGATCAAGAATATCATACACAAGAGAATCTAGAGTATTATCATTACCAAGAATGGCTTCCATCTGTCCTAGTTCATGTTTGCTTTTCTCTATAACTTCACTATCTGCATTTAAAGACATCAAATCATATTCAGCATCAATCAACCTCAATGTAGCTTGATCAAGATTCAGTCTGATAACACGACTTTCATAATAAACAGGTCGTGTTGCACCATCTTCAACAGACTGTGTCATATCATAGATATCGATATAATCACCAAAGACCTCCCGCGTACTACGGTCTTTTGAAGAAATAGGTGTTCCTGTAAAACCAATATATGTAGCATTAGGCAATGTATTGCGAATAAGTCTGGCTGAACCAATAACACGTTTTGCTACTTCCTCACCAGATTCATTCTTTGTAATCTTAATTTTTTCAGCAAGCCCATATTGCCCCCTATGTGCTTCATCTGCCATAACTATAATATTATGACGTTCAGATAGAGGTTCATCTGATTCCTCAAACTTTTGCATCGTAGTGAAAATAATACCATTTGCCTGTCTCCCAGCAAGTAAGGTTTTAAGATTTTCTCTACTTTCTGCTTGTAATGGCTCTTGTCGTAAAAAGTCTTTACACTTTACAAACTGACTATAGAGCTGATTATCAAGGTCATTTCTATCAGTAAGAACAACAATAGTAGGGCTATCTAGGGCCTCCTGCAATAAATGGGCATAGAATACCATTGAAAGAGACTTACCACTACCTTGAGTATGCCAGAAAACACCACCCTTACCATCAGTAACAGTAGCGTGCTTAGTCGATTCAATAGCCTTCTTTACTGCAAAATATTGATGATATCCAGCAAGGATTTTGTAGCTATTTATTCCTTCATTTGAGAAACAAATAAAATTCTTAATAATATCAAGTAATCGTTCTTTTTGGAATATTCCCTCAAAGAATGTATCAAACTGTGCATATTGGGTATTCTCATAATTACCATCTTTTTGTTTTCCATTCCATAAAACGGTCTTCACCGGAAGTAATTGTACCCGCTTTAGAAATCAACTGATCACTCATAACACAAATAGCATTATAAATGAACATTGATGGAATCTCTTGCATATAGTTGCGAAGCTGTCTATATGCCTCAGAAGCATCTGTTTCTTCACGAGAAGGAGACTTAAGTTCCATTAATACTATTGGTAGTCCATTTAGAAATAGAATGAGATCAGGGCGTTTATTACTATTTTCAATGAAAGTCCATTGGTTAGCTACAACAAATGAATTATTTTCAGGGTTCTTATAATCCACAAGATAAACAATTGAAGAACGTTCTTCTCCATCAACAAAATATCTTACAGGAATACCATTCTGTAAGTAGTCCATAAAGATAGCATTCTTCTGTACAAGCTCCCCATTTTCAAAATTTTTAAGTTTAAATAATGCATCCTGAATCGCATCATTAGTTGCACCATGATTTATACGATATAAAGACTCAATTAAAATGTCCTCATAGAAGGGACTATAAAAAAATCTCTTTTCTATATCTGGGCCATACACATATTCATACTCTAAATCATTCTGAAATAATTCAATTAATGATTTTTTTCATAATCTTCCTCTCGAAAAAAATTCAGCATTACTATTCACCCCTATTAAAAAAAGTTAATTTTATTCCTATAACTCTCTTGTAAATATATTTACATTCCTCTATTATCAAAAATGAGTATTTCATAAAATTAATATTTACCACCATGTATAATAAACAAGAATTTACTTGAGCAAGCGCAAAGTATTTTTACCAAGAGTTCCTTTATGCTTGACCGCATCCCAGATGGCTGGCAAGAAAGCTCTCTGCTTGGAATTGCCGATTACCTCAATGGACTCGCAATGCAGAAGTACCGTCCAAAGGATGATGAGCAAGGTCTGCCTGTTATTAAAATCAAAGAACTGCGCCATAGGTTCTGCGATTTTTAACAGTGAATTATCTCACCTTCCATCAAGCCGGAATATATTGTTCATGACGGCGATGTAATATTTTCATGGTCGGGCAGCCTCCTTGTTGATCTTTGGTGCGGAGGGACTTGTGGTTTGAATCAGCATTTATTTAAAGTCACATCCTCTACCTACGATAAATGGTTCTATTACGCATGGACAAACCACCATCTGCAAAAGTTCGCTGCTATCGCTGCAGACATGGCCACAACGATGGGACATATCAAGCGCGAAGAACTGTCAAAAGCAGAAGTGCTGATTCCTTCACAATCTGACTATGACCGTATAGGTGGTCTTCTTGCTCCTCTATATGATCTTGTTATCGCTAATCGTATAGTGAACCGTAAACTTGCATCCCTACGTGATGAACTACTTCCTCAGCTTATGTCAGGACAGCTTGATGTTTCGGAGGTGTCGTTATGAACGAAAAGGAACTGAAGATTCCCTTTAATGCGCCTCTCAACGAGATGGACACTGAATTGCAGACCTATGGCTGCCGTCAAAACAATCCCAACATCTGTGGTAACAATGGCCTTGCTGGTGTTTGCGCTTTTGTGAGCAAGGATGGAATCTGTTGTAGCCATCTCGTGGATGGAAGAAGCAGTATCAAAAAGCTAAAGGTTTAGGCCTCTAAATTCTTGTTTATCTCCGTATTTGCTACAATCTTATCATCTAGTGATTTCAAAAATACCGGATATCTGTTTCTGCTCCTCATAATCCGGAACCATTATCTCCAGATTCTGAACTACATCCGTCTGAACTCTCTGTCTTCCGGATGATCCTACCATCGACTTTATCGCGGGCTCGCGAACAAGTGGACTGCAAACCAGATAGTAGATAAAGTCCTCATCTATACCATCTTTAGCGCGAAACACAATATACTCCGTAGAGCCAAAGCCAACCTCTCCTTCATCAAGAACCGCGACCTTTGCAGTTTTTCCGTTTTCCAAACATGGAGTAATTCTGGCCATGATCGTATCTCCATTACGAAATTTTGTGCCGCCGGAGAATGGCTCCAACTCATATCCCGGTATATCCCGGCAAAAAGGCTGTAACTTGTCCATAGCGACCTTCTTGGCAACTACGCCTTTTGCAAGAGATTCCCTTGGATTAAATTCCGCTATGTCTTTCAGCTTTTTCATTACCCATTCAGCCATATTTTCACCATCCTAACCTATGTATTTTCTGTGTGCCAGTTTTACATTACTTTGTTTTACCATTGCATACTGCAGTGTCGTATCAATCCGCTTATGGCCAAGCAGCTGCTGCAGCTGCTCAATCGGCATCCCTTTGTCAATTGCCATCGTAGCAAGTGTGCGGCGAAACTTATGCGGATGCACTTTCTCTATATCCAGCCTTTTTCCAAGTTCCCGAAGCCTACGCTCAATGCCACCAATCTTCAGCCTCTCATGCGGAGCCCGGAGCGATACGAACAGTGCCGGATTATCGTCAATGCGTTCTTTCAGGTAGTTTTGCAAATGAATCTTAGCCCGTGCATCAAAGTACACCATCCGTTCTTTGCTGCCTTTACCGAACACGACGCATTCCCGCTCCTCGAAGTTTATGTCATCCCTATTAAGCAGAACCAGCTCTCCGACTCGCATTCCTGTTGATGCCAGCATATCTATTAGCGCCAGATCTCTTGGTTCCTCACAATTGTCGCGCATATTCTCTAAGGCCTCATCGGTATATGTCTCCTTGATGGTCAAGGCTGCTTTCACCTTATGGATACGACGTGCCGGGCTCTTTAAGATATAATCCTCATCCTCCAGCCAAGAGAAGAAGCTCGACAGAATTCTTCTGATATTGTCCACCGTGACCTTGCTGGAGTTTTTCTCCCGCTGATATTCTGTCAGGTATGTACGCAGGTCATCCGTTTCCATCTCTCGGACATTCTTTTTAACCTTTGCTATCATCGTTTCTATCGTAGCCCGATAATAAGTCAACGACTTTTCGGAGCATCCCTCGATCCGCTTTGCCGCGAGAAAATTATCCAGAAGCTGTTCATTTGTTAGTGCCGCATTTACCTCTTCCTCCATCTCGCTTACTTGCTTATGGAACAATGCGTATTCTAGCGCTTCTTGCAGTCTTTCCAACTGCGCATTGTTGAGGCAGCCGAGCATACCCTGCATAACCTCGTTAATTACTTTCTGTTTCATAGTCTGTTCTCCTTTTCTATCGTAGAGAAAGACTACGGAGTGGCAATCCCTATTTTTAACTCTTGCCACTCGCAAGAGCTATAGTTGTATGTTAAACAAGAATTTAGTGAGCTCTAAGGTTCTATGTCTGAAACATCCAGCTCGCCAACCATCAACTTTAGTAATAATGCATCTCTAATATCAACAAGTCGGGAGTTTTCTGCTTCAAGCACTTCCTGCTGCTTGAAGATTGGAGTACAAAAGGCATTGAATTTATCGATAGTCTCGTTATCGGGAATTACAACAGGGACAGATTTCATCCCTGCACCTGATATTTCCTTAAAAGTTGAACCCGAAGCCATTCCCTCGATGGTCGGCAATAAAAATTTCAGAAGATAATACATAAAAGCTGTACCAATATTTTCATTTGGAACTACCGATTTGAATCCCTGATTAGTTGTTACTTCGTTGGCAGCAATGGCAATGTACCCAATAGGTGCTCTGGAACTAAACAGAACTGTTCCGGTTGGCATTTTGATTGCACTACTCTTGGAAAAATCCTAATTCTGAAATATCAATTTCACCGTGAGAAATAAATTTTGACTTATTAAGAGATAAATCCTTTGGAGTAATCCATGCTATGCCTTTCTTGGAGTAATATTCAGGCTTTGTTTTGGATGGGGTTCCACTGGCAACAACAGTTCCAAGGTCAGAAAGCACACCCTCTTTCCATATTGGATTGACATCCTCCACAAATAATGAGTGAAAAAGAGCTTCTGCTTGCTGCTCTAAATTCTTGTTTATCGAAGCATTAATTTGAATTTTATCGTTAATAGGCTTTTAGTACATCCACAATGCATTGTCAACGATGGTACTAATACACTCATTCTTTTTATATCAGCTATCGTGACATGACCCAATCCAGTAGTTTGCTTATTACTTGCAATTTGAGTAAACCAAGGCTTAAGATATTTCATCAAGAAATAGAAATAATCCCTATCAACTATTTCCTCATTGGGAGTTACTTTAAAAATATGCTGATTCAACCAACCTTCCTGTAATTGAAACTTAAAAATATCTATAGATGTTTGCGGATTTCCAGACCAAGAAAAAGAGTAAATCTTCTTTTTTTAAATGAACATCGTCTGAAAAATATCTGCTTCGTATACGATGTGTTTCCACTTATACCATTATTCAGCTCAGCAATTTTTATTACAGGAACACCAGCATCCGAGAAATCGATTTTTTTAAATGTAAGTCCATTTTTCCATAAGGCTAAGTCATATAGTGGATATCTTTTTACCATTCAATTTCGAATAAATATTATATAGCGTACTTTCATCAAATCTCATATCCAATAGCTCCCAATTTTTGACGAATTTCTCCCTCTAATTCATGGGATTTTTAAACATTTCGAAAGTTCAGAAGTAAGACGATTCATT